>ERZ651776.1325-NODE-1325-length-29996-cov-6.778870_pt1 | contig 29996 bp, 25 predicted proteins | sample MGYA00514761_ERZ651776 | MGnify/ENA metagenome assembly ERZ651776
AACCTTTCCCTCCGTCTCTGTCTCCCCAGCCCCAGCCCCAGCCCTAGCCATTGCATTCATCTTCTCCTCAATTCCTTCGAACATGCCAACCTCCTTCTCTTCTGTGTCGCCGATCAAATTGTCGATCCCCCGACTGCTTCCATCAACTATCCCCTCAATCAACCCGAATAGGGGGTCCTTCTCCGCCGGCATTGGGGGCGGCGGTGGAGGAGGAGGGAGGGCGACCCCTCCTATCAGCTTCTTCCCATCAGAGTCGTACCTACTTTCACTACCAATGTCATTGTCCGGGTTCTGTGTTGGAGAGATGCTCCAACACCACTTACCCATTGCGTCTCGGCTCAAGACCATGACCTTCCTGAACTGAATGTGGTTATGATTGCTGTTTTTATCTTCTTCACCGTCGTCGTCTCCTTCTGCTTCATCGTCGCTGATCAAACCGCGCCTATTCTCTTCTCTGTCCACTACACTATACATGCGAGTCCTGTTCTTCTTGTTCACTTGCCTACGCTCCTCGTCCATTAATATATGGTCGTTGAAATTAATGACGGTCAGCAGCGTTTTTTTGTCGAGCAGAAAGTACTTGATGTACTTGCGTTCGAATTCATCCATCTTCTTGATGCTGTGCTGAGTGTTGTACTGGTGCAAGATTATGGACTCGTCGAGCAGGCAGCTGCTGGCAGTGGCAGACTGGTGCTCGGCCCTGTGACGAAAATTCTTCTTGAAGATGTGGTCGTGAAGCAACACACCCGGAGCCTGGGTTTCCTGGTTGAGAGAGTCGCAGCAGGAGGCCTCCCAAGCTACCTGGATGATCTTGCTGGCTAGGGTAGATTCTTTCCCCCCAATTGACTTGTTCTCCGTCGTTGAGCCCGATACGCCCTCAAACTTCTCGTCGCGGAGAATCCATGGACAGGAAGTTACCCAGTGGAACAAGGAGTACAGGCAAGCCTTTATTGTGCGCTGCAGATCTTTCCCTTGGTTATACTTTTGCTTATGGGTGATTTTGTTGTTAGCGACGGCGTCAACCTGGACAATCTTGGTAATCCATTTGCTGGCACAGTCACAAATGGAACTGATGATGCGGGCTTGGGGGAAAATTTCGTGGTTTTCACTCATGCATGTGAGCACTTCGAAGCAGACGACGATGGTGTTCGTATTCCATCCCGGCGGAGGCTGGGATCTAAATATCTCATTCAACTTAGTCGTGATGTAATCGCTCAACGTAGCGCAGACGCTCTTGCTACCGACTCGCATAAAGGTGTACATTATCCAGAGCAGCCGCTGCAGGTTTTGGCTGTTTTGCTCCGTGTACATGTACGCGGTGAGCAGCTGCATTACCACTTGCGAATTTGTCTCGAAGCAGGCTTCGGTCGATAGTATCGTCAGGCAGCAAGATCGGAGCAGATTAAGAGGCTAGGTTGAAGCGTGGTCGGTGGTGGGTCGTGGTGTTAGTGTAAAATTTTTTCGAGGGCACAAAAAAAAAAGGTTAGCGTGCAGTGCAGTGAATGATAATCATTGCTAAATAATTGTCGATACTAAAAGCCAGTACACGCAAGCATGTAGCCCTTACCTGTTGCCCAAACTTGCCTCCGCCCAACATAGCACTATTATCTGGGACATTATCATTGAAAATGTCCTTTTCTTTCGAGGCAGCCCCGTTAATATCATCAAAATCTAAATCCTGCTGCAGGACCATCATGATTGCAGCGTTCAAACTATCCGTAAGAATCCGTATACCAGGGATATTACTCCCTAATATTAACTTGCTGCCCAGCACGACGGCGGCGATCATCTGGTCCTCACCCTCCTCGATGGCATTTTCGATGGCCATTACAAACCGAGTACGGTAGCAGGGGAGCAGATCTAAACAACTGCGCATTGGGGTCGAGAGAATCTTACCTAGGCAGGAAAGACTACGAGCGCGCCCATTGTTGTAGTTCATGGTCGTTGCTTCCCCGGCGGAATTCGTCAGGGCCGCATCAAACAGCCACGAGCCATAGATTCTCAGGATGGTATTCTGCTTGGGAGGAAATGCAACGGCAGAAACCTGCGAGGAGAGGAGGGGAGGGAATGCGGGGGCCGACGGCGGAAGTTAGCGATGATACCCCCCCGAAAACTTATCGGGCTCGTTCGTCTGCATTTGTTGTCACCGGTGCTTACCTCATATCTACCTGATTTGGTGAGATTCATGCTCAAGGCGCTCGCATCATCATTGCTCCCGACAAGCAGCATCTCATTCACCATGCGATCGACACTATTCATGGCACAGTCCATCACCTGCGGACTAACATGACTTCCGTCCTCGTGAAATACCATCCGATTCGGATTACCAAGCAAATTAACCAAGCGACTCCAGACGATCTTCAAAGCAAAGGGGCTAAAATTCGAGATCCTGAGTTGAGAGCCGGTGGTCGAACCGACGGCAGTGTGCGCACTGGACCAAGATATGAATAGATCAATGCTCCGTTTTCTGAATTTGGCAGAGATGTTATTATATCCTTCGTCGTCTTCGTCGTCGTCGTCGTCGTCGTCGTCATCGACATTTTCGGCATCTTCACCATCACCATCATCACGGTCATCATTGTTCAATTTATCTCCCCCCGAAGCCTTTATTCTACCGCCCTTCTCATTGGTACTATCACCCGCACTCTTATCATTCTCTCCGCCTCCCCCCATCAAGATTGCCCCCTCTCTGTTACCGCAAACGAACATGACTAGACTGTGAGTCACCTGCACCACCAACTCACTCCACTGAGCGACAAAGACGTGCCGGTGGCACCAGCGAATGGCAAAAGTTCCCAGAAGGTCCCAGAGCTCAAGAAGACGGCGGTGCGAGGAGGTGAGAGAAACAGAGCTACGGAGGTAGACCTCAAATACCAGCCGGGAGGTTTGTGTGGCAATCTGAGTGCTAATGAGGTTTTCCCCCTCTCGCTCATGCAACAACTTGTCAGTGACACCAAGGAAGACCCTCAACAAATTCTCCGTTGCGAGCATGCTCATATCTTTCCACCGGTACGTTATCAGATTCTCAAACATCTTGTGACCCATTAGCGCCAATTTAAGACGCTCCTCAGATCTGATCCGATCAGTAGTGAGATCAAGGTCACTGAAGAGCAGAGAACAGTGTTCCATTATCGTACAGATGAAAGAGTCTTCGTGCGGTTTGGCCGACGAAGGTGTATTTCGCAGCCAGGTCGCGTAGATCTTGATGCCAGATTTGATTATGTGGGAGTTATTAGCAGAGGCAGACAAGGGAAGAGTGAAGGATGTTCCAATTGCCTCCATCCCAAATTGTATCTGTGGCCAGGAAGACAGCGTTTCCGAAGGGTGAGTTGATATCGCTTCAATGATTGAGGCACAGATAGCCTGTTTTGAGTCCGAAGGGTAGTTGCTTAGGACAGATTGGTTCTTCTTCATGCTGAAGAGGTTCATTGCAATGAGGTGGTCCAGGATCATAGTAAACGGATAGAGCTGATGGGACAGGGGCGGTCGTATAGATCAGTGCCAGTTGAAAAAGGCAGGGACTAGTTGCAAGGATAAAGGTAGGATCCTGCAGCCGAAGTTCCAAAGAGTGAGTCCAAAGTCCAAATCACGAGTCCGAAAGTCCGAAACGAGACTGTCCCTAGTTGATAAAAATTGTTCTCCAAAGTTAGTTTCCAAAGTTACTTTTGCCTATATCTGGGTGTTCAATTCACCAGAACACCAGAGAGCGCCGACAGTAAGCCTGCGTTGCCCTTTAAATACTTCATTTCAAAGTAATAAACTCCATTCCCAATCTTAACAACTTTTCAGTCTCAACTCCTCCTTCGACAATAAATAATATGGCAGCGGCGGTTGTTCCCGCCGCGGAGGCGACTGCATCGAAAGAAGACACAGGACGAGTCTTAGAATCTCCCGACACAAACTCTAGAGAAGAACAATTTACCATCTGTCCTCTCAGTGAAGAAGAGTGTAAGCCTTTCTACCTCAACGCGGAATCTCACTGTACAGTTACATTTTACAAGGGCTCCTTCGATATTGAGAAAATCAAAGGGCGTTTGCTGGAAATTTGCAGGGCAAATCCTTGGGTGTTGGGTCGTATAAAATGGAGCGATAAGATTCGTTTCAAGAGCAAAAAGCGTGGCCTGGACCTCATCTACATGGACAGTCCCCCGGATGACTTCATCCTTAAGCGTTGCACTAATATCTTGCCCCCGGATTCATACAATATATCCGATAATATTCATTACTCAATATTGAGCAAGAATATACTCAACAGCCCTTGTAATGTCGTCAGGGGCAAGGAACTCATCGAAAACTCTGAGTCGCCGCCATTCTTTAAGGTCTCGTTTATCCCTTTCGGTGACAACAAAAAATTTGCCATGGTCGTCGCTATGAGCAAACTTGCCGGTGATGGCTTCTCTTACTACAGCATCATGAACCAGATGGGGATCAAGAATAAGATAGAGGCGATGGAAATAGAACGAAAACAATACAAAAACTACCTAATCTCCGCCCTCGGGATGCAAGAATATGAGATGTATTTCTCTCTTGGGAAGCGTTTCAATTTTTGGTTACACAAAAAATTTCGCAAGAAACCTATTGTTCGTTGCTACAATCTCGAGGATTCACGTCTCGACCGGTTAAAAAATAAGGCACACTATGAATATGACGAGCCCTTCATCAGCACTAATGACATTGTGACCAGCCACTTTGCTAAATTGGTGAAGCCGAGGCTGCTTAGCATTATGCTAGATTTTCGGTTGAGAATGCCCGACATTGTTTACTCTGATGTAGGAAACTATCAGTTCGAGTTTTATTATCAAAAAGAAGATTTCAAGACCCCCGCCTTGATTCGCAGGAGCTTGATGGGAGAGCGCCGCGAGGGTCAATTCATCCGAATGGGGGCCAATCCCGGCCGCGAGAGGTCGCTTCCTTATTTTACGCGACCTTTTTGCAGGATGGCTTTTGTAAACAACTGGACTTCCTTCACAGAAGGGGATTTCAAGCTCCATGAAGATTACGAACAGACGATGCACCTACCTATAATCGACACGGAAGACATAAGACGAGAGACTTGTATTATCTTCAGGACAAAACATAAACAGGACGCTGCACTGGTAATATCAAGAGTCCTGAACGATAAAAAGTTGGCAAAGGATAGCAGTGGTGGAGGGCCGTTCGGTTTCATTGCCAGTGTTCCCTTATTCCGAACATTGAAGAAGTGACTGATTTTTTAACCTTAAACCAACCCTGTGAAATTGTGTTAAACTGTGTGTATTTTTGGCTTCGTAAAAATGCCCCACTTTTTTGTATTATTTTCTGGCTTCAATCTGCCTGTAGAAGATTCCCTTTTGTTCGATCAGGTCGTTAAAATTCCCTCTCTCGATAATTCTGCCATCCTCGAGGTAGAGAATGCTCGTAGCATTCTTGAGATCCTCAAGATGGTGCGTGATCATGACAGTGGTAGCGTTTTCGCTCAACCCATTTAATGTGCTTTGAAGCTTCTTTGCCACCACACCGTCTAAACCCGTAGTAGGTTCATCAAGTAGATAAACACAAGCGTTCTTCAGCATTGCGCGTGCGAGGGCGACCCTCTGCTGCTGCCCCCCCGACAGCTTGCCTCCCTTTTCTCCGCAAACTTTATCAAGGGTCAAGTCATTGTCATCATCACCTTTATCAGCCTCATCGACATCAATGTTGACATCGGCGGCATCAGCAACAGCACCGGCATCAGCCTTCAAGGGGAGCTCAGCCAGCTTCGCAGCATTCAAAATCTCCTCGTCTGAACTGCCCATCTTTCCATAGCCGATGTTATCCCGAAGCGTGCAGTTTTGAAGAGCAGCGTCTTGCGTGACGACGGAGAAAAGGCGGCGCAGGCTGTCACCCTTCACCCCACTGATGTCCACGCCATCAACCTTGATGGTCCCAGAGGAGGGGCGGTAAAAGCGAAGTAGCAGCCTCATAATCGTGGATTTTCCGCATCCGCTGCTCCCGACTATACCGAGAGTGCCCCCTCCCTCAATCTTGAAGCTTACGTCGTCTAAGATTTTCTTCCCTCCATAGGAGAAGCTAACGGATTCGAACTCGATGGACGGATTTGACTTTTTGCCAATGTCGACAGCGTTTTCAATGTCGACAACTTCGCTACGTTTCTGCACGAATGAGTTGAAAACCTGGTACTCGACCACGGCCGTACGCAGATTCGATATTCCTAATGCGTAAGCGTCGAGGGACGAGATGAAAGTGAAGAAGTAGAAGGAGATAGCAGCCATTTCCAAGCCCTCGATGTCGTCAGAGAGGGATGCAAGAATGACGCCGAGGAACAGGGCCGTGACAGACAGGGAGACTGTTTGCAGAAACATGGCTTCCTTGTGCTCTCCACGAGAAACCATTTTGATCTTGGAGCCCATGAGATGAAAAGATCCCTTGGCGTTACTGATCTCATGCTCAACATTGTCGAAGAAGTGGGCGCGTTCATAGGAGCTGGCGACTGCTATAATTTTCCCCCATTCGGAGAAAAGCGCATTCATGAACTCCTTATTCCTTTCGGCCTTGGCTTTAGCTGCTTGGAAGGATAGAAGAGTGTATGAAAAGAAGAGAAGAAGCTGGATTATTCCGATGAAACCGTAGGCAGTGGTGATGAACAACACAGCTATGAGTGCTTCCACCAACATTGGGAGGACATCGCCGTATAACGAGGGGAGGAGAACGTCGAGGTTTCTGAATACCTTTGACATGAGCTGAGAGAATTCTCCGGTCGGAGTCGTGAGGACGGCACCATGATGCATCTCAAAAACTTTTCGGACTATTAATGTTGCCTGTTCCTCCTGGAGATTCTCCTTGAAATCGTCGATGAACATTTTGGTGATAAACGGTGTTAGGCGCCCAACAACATTGAGTATGCCAATGATCAAGAAGACAATTTTGTCGGTACTGGTGAGGTCATCGATATCCGGGGTGAGCATGTGCACGGCCACGGGGACTGATAACGCCGTCACGATGCGGATCACTTGAACAGGAAGAAATTTGAAGAGGAATCCTACATAGCCTGGTGTTCTTTGGACCATCCGATGAATATCAGATAGTTGCGTAAAGAACTTGAATTGAGGATTTTGGGAGGAAGAGGAAGGGACATCTTCCTTTTTGGTATCATCAGCCTTTTTCAACTCGACACTCATTTCGGGGCAATGCAAGAGGGTCGTCCCGAAAGTCTATCTAAGAGACCCACCAGATTTTTTAACTAACTAACTTTTCCCGGCGAAAGTAGTCCTGAAGCAGGCCGGGAACCGGGAACCGGGAACCGGGAAGCAGGATTCCGGACAGAGAAAAGATATCAGATACCAAGGTCTTTTGCATGAGAAATTAAGAATTCCTATGCACCATCCCGACTACGTAACTGGCGCCTATGCGACGGGTGCCAATAATCAACAGCAACCAAATTATGACCTCCGCACGGAGGTGAATAAGGTTTGGTCCCAAACAGCTGAAAAATTTGCCAACATCGACCCAAAAAAGGAAGATTGGAGGAAAGCGGCGCTACCCCTTGCCAGGATAAAGAAAATAATGAAGGTTGAGGACGAACTTCGTTCTGATAGAGGCGAACGGAAACTCATGGTATCTGCTGAGGTGCCTCTCCTCTTCAATCAGGCTTGCTCTCTTTTCATTGCAGATCTCTCTGTGAGGGGATGGGCCTGCACTCTCGGCGGACGTCGCCGCACTCTCGCGAAGACTGACATCTATACTGCGTCAAACGGAAGCGACGCATATGACTTCCTCATTGACATTGTTCCCAGGGTTGAAGTTCCCAATTTTGCCCTTGACCCACAATTTGGTGGCAGACCGCCGCAGATAAAAGATGACGAAGACCATCCTATGAGCAACTTAAAAATTGCCGCCGGGGAGGAAACCCCGCCTCCGAACAATAGGTGAGTCCAATACTGCTAGAAGATTGGCGGACTTTTCCGGATGATCTCATGCATTTTCTCTTTTCCCTGTTGTTGTTCACGGCAATGGTTCGTTCAAGGGTCCGTCCGTTCAGGACTGTTCTTTTGAACCTTTTTAGAGCCTTCAACCCTTTTCAACCTATTATCTAATTCTACGCCTCTATTCTTCTTTCGTCAAAGTAATAATGAAGCTGGATTTGATTCGTACGGTATCGCCTTCCTGCAGCAGGTATTGGCTCTAGGATATGGTACACACTTGCCCGCTCAGTCACAAGAGTCTATCAATCGCCAGGTCACTCTCTGGCAAAAGTTTGGGGAGGCCCGGATGAGGGAGAGAGAATGGACACTAGAGGAGCAGCATACGAAAGAAGAGATGATTGAGAAGTCCGAAGCGATTAAGGCCTTGGCCGAATATAATAAGGCGGGAAAGATCGCTCCAACGAGGCTAATTAAGATTGCCGATCCAGATTTGGCAAATACGCTAGGGAGCGATTCCGACGATGAAGATGGCGACGACGACGACAAAAAGGGAGACATCGCACCTGTCAAAATAAAAGGAAAAGGGTTAGTATGAATTCCGTGTGCGCGATGTGATAAATGTTTTGTGGACGGTAGGTAAGCAAGGGACAACAAGCAAGGGGACAACATTTGTGCAAAAACTTCTCGTCTTCTTCTTCTGCGCGGCGGCCCATTATTTTATTTACTTTATTTTTCAAGAAAAGTGCTCAAGGAATTATAGGGAAAATACTCTCGTGTTGCAAAGCCAACCCCCCTCTTCGAACTCAGTGAAGTCGCCCCCCCGTTTGTTTTCCACAGGAAAGACGCGACACGACAGTGGCTTGTTCCACCTATTGGCGAGTCCTGCCACATCAAGAATCAAGCTTGTCAAAGCCTCCACCTTGACATCACCCTCGACGGGAACAGTGTCGACTCCTACCCCACAAACACTGCTTATAGACAACAGGTTTGTCACAGAAATTTTCCCTCCCTGCCCCTCCGCTGCTAGATGGCTCAATCTCCTGTCCTCGCAAACTGGCAGCATCAAGCCGCAATACCCGACAAGTTTCACCGGCAGAGACTGCAGTGCCGTTGTGATGGCCGCGGCTGCCGCCAGGCTACCTACTCGACCGAATTCCTCGACCTCATCCAGCTGCTCAATTGCCTCCGCAACTGAGCCTCCCTCCTCCAAAGAAGGGTTCAGGCTGCTGTCCAAGCCAAGAAACTCGCCGTTGAAATTAGAGGCCGCTTTCTCACAGACTGCGACCAAAGGGGCGACAGCAGAGGAAAAACCATCGTGAAACACACGATGAACGTCGTTCACAGACTTCGTTTTGGACAGGTAGTGCCGTGCCATTTTCCCGTTCTCCAGCCCAACAGCAAATTTAATTGTCTTCCGATGCATTTCTGACTGGCAAGATTGGTGGGAGAGGGAAGGAGAGTAGGCACAGGGAAAGAAAGGCACGTAAGGAGGGATGCAGCTCGCGCTGCAAAAATTAAAATTTCCCAACCCATCATTGACAGTGGAAAGTGTTTTCACCGTCTCTGCGATCGCTCGGGCAGCGCCCACATCGGCAACGGGGGCGTTCGAGCTGCAGCTGAAGATAGGCCGTGAATCTGGGATCGTCGGAGAAGTCGTGGCGATGATCTGGGGGACAATATTTCTCGTAGAGTGCTCGCTGCTCGCAGGACCGAGTGAAACGTACTCAACTTTCAGCTCATGACAGGCAGTGTACAAGTCCAATAGCTGCTGTTGCCGAAGAGCGGAGTCAGATAAATGCAGGTAGTCCTCAAACGTATTGGTAGCCAATCTGAGGGTCTGTACTTCCAGAGATGTTGACTCGGCCACGCAGGACTTGCACTCAAAGAGGGCTTCTGCAGTTCCTTTAAGCGCGGAAATCAAAGAGCGACTCCCGTCATCAAAGTCTGAGGGTACAAGAGTAACAAAACCAGTTATGGTTCGTACTCGAAAAGAAGCGTCACTCATCAGTCTGGAAGAGCGCAGAAACACTTAATTACTCTGTGTAATGCCGAAGTGCTGCGCAATTTGTGAGACAAAAGGAAGAGCGACGGGATCACACGAAACCCACAATAGCGATAAATTAACCGAAATATAACGCACCAAATACGCCATGTCCAGTACAATTCCCTCTCATTGGGTCGAGAGTGAGCAGGTTGATGCTTTAGGAGCTACACTGAGGCTGTATACTTCTTCCAAAACAAAGCTGAGGGTTGTTTTTATCGATAGCGAGGGGCCGCTGGTGAATTGTTACTTTACATTGTCTACAGAGGCACAAACGAACAGCTACGCGCACAAGGATGACGGATTGCCGCACACGCTGGAGCATCTTGTTTTTCTCGGCAGTGAGAAGTATCCTTACAAGGGTGTCTTGGATAAGCTTGCCAACCGTTGCTTGGCCCAGGGGACGAACGCCTGGACGGACACGGATCACACAGCCTACACTGTTACAACTGCGGGTTCGGAGGGATTCGTGAACTTGCTGCCGATCTACGCGGACCACATTTTCTTCCCCACCATGACTGATGACGGCTACATCACTGAAATCCACCATATCACCGGTGAGGGGGAGGACAAGGGAGTCGTATATTGTGAAATGCAAGGTCGAGAGAACAGCGCCGGTTCTTTAATCGACGGAAAGTGTATGGACCTTCTCTACCCAGAGGAGGGCTGCGGGCTAGCCAGCGAAACTGGAGGAAAAATGCACGAGATTCGCACTTCTTTAAACAACGAAAAAATTCGACAGTATCATCGCGAGTACTACCGTCCTGACAATGCGTGCCTCATCATCACTGGAATTGTCGACGCAGGCGAAGTCCTCAACGCGCTCGGCGAGTTTGAGCAGAAATATTTGGAAAAGAACGCTGCCAACCCTTACCCGAAAATGGAACGCCCGTGGTCGACTCCCGTGAGTCCTCTCACCGGCAGCGCCAGCGCCACAATACGCTTCCCGTCAGAGGACGAGTCCACCGGCACTGTCTCAGTCTGCTGGCGCGCGGCGAGATTCACCGCAGAGAACAAGTTTGTCGAGAGTCTCGCGCGGAAGATTCTCTGGAACTATTTGTCCGACTCCGCGGCCTCCCCCCTCCAGGTCGCCTTCGTGGAGAACGAGGATGCGATTGCGGCGGACCTCGGGCATGTTTCGGACGTTCACGAGACCGGATACGACCAGCTTTGGTTCTCCAGCTGCCCCGTCGACAGATTGGAGGAAATTGTCCCAATGCTCGAGAAGGAACTGCTCAAGATCTGCGACAAGGGTTTCGATATGTCCCTCATTAAAACCGAGATCAAGCGTTACAGGAGGAAGTACAAGAAGAGTATGGAAAACGATCCGGCAGACCAACTCCTTTGGCCCACTATCAAGCACTTTCTCTACAGCGCGCGGGATGAGAAATCGTCCATCGAAACCGACACGCTCAAGAAGTATGTCGGAGTTTTGGATCAGCTCGACATAATCGAGAACGAAAAGTTCACCACGAGCGACGATTGGGTCCAGTTATTGAGATCAGCTTTCGTCGACGCGCACAAGATGTACGTCATCGGCCTTCCCTCTGCGGAGATGGCAAAGAACATGGCTGCAGACGAAAAAAAACGTACGGAGGATCAGGCCAAGCGTTTGGGGGCCGAGAAGCTCAAGGAGGTGAGTCGCGCTGACATGGATACAGTCGAAGATTACTCTCAATGACCTCAACTCACTGTACGACTACTAAAAAAACCTACCTGTCCAATAATTAACTAATTAACTAAAACTAACACTTTTGTGCACGCACACTCGGCATGAACCGATTGATTCATCTGCGCAGCTGGCCGACAAATTAGCCAAGGCTGTCGAGAGCAATGAGACACCGCCACCTGAGGACCTGTTGTCCTCACTTCCGGTCCCCGACGCGAGTAACCTGCCGGAGATACGTGTGGATTCGCTCCACGACGACTGTGAAGATGACAAGGGTATCTTGAGGGGGGAGGCAGACGCTGCGCAATCGCTCGTCGATCACCTCAAGAATTCCAGACAGAACAGCGCCTTAAGCATTCCGATTACTTGGCTAAACGTGAATACCGTATTTGTGAAGCTCACGGTCTTCTGTGATACCACTGGGATGAGCCCAGTACTGCGGCATTGTCTTCCGCTGCTCTGTGAGGTTGCTTTCAAACTCCCAGTTCAAACTGAAAGCGTAGTTTTGTCATCAGCTGACGTTATTGAGGCGCTCCAGGCCGACACAATTGGTTACGGCTGCAACGCGAGCAATGCTAGCGCGGCTCTAGGCGTCGAGTTTTATGTGCAAAGCGAACGTGAAGAGATTACAACGGCCGGGAAGTGGCTCCGTCGATTAATGTTCGACTCTATTTTCGACAAGGCCGAGCTGAAGAAAGCAGCCGGAAAAATGTTGAAGGAGATCCCCGATTACAAACGCTCCAGTCGGACTTTGGCACACGCTTTGATGGCGGAGATAAGCTTTTCCGAAAGCGGCAGCGAAACTAACATTAACAGCGCCAACTTTATTCGCCGAGAATCGTACTTGGAGAGGGTCATGAAATCTTTGGAAGCCGACGACGGCGTGGTAATACAGGAGATGGAGGAGTGCAGGAGGCAGTTGGTGAAAAACTTGAGGGTTATTGTCGGCACGGACCTAAAGGAAGTTGGAGACTGCTACGCGGAAGTAGCGAAGATTTTTGAGGGAAAAATAGACTCTGTAGCCAAGGTAGGAGCACCTCACGAGAGTCTCAGAGAGTATAATTACAACCAATTCCCCAGGAAAGCCCAGGTAATGGGGTTGAGTGGAGCCGAGAATAGCACGCTCATGATGTGTACAAGGGGCGTCGGAGCATTCGATGACGATCTACCCGCTTTGTTGGTCGTCATCGAATTTTTGACCGCGTTGGAAGGAGAATTTTGGGTGAAAATCCGCGGGAATGGCCTGTCTTACTCCTACAATTTGAGCAACAATACTTCTGCAAAGAAGTTGACGTTTTCTCTGTCTAAAGCCGCTGACCCGGTTAAGGCCATAGATGCCGCGAAGAAAATTGTAATGGGTTTCGACGACGGTACGCTCGCGATTACCGAGACTGACTTGGAAAGCACCAAAAGCAGTCTGATATTCTCGATTGTCAGTCAAGCAAGCAACAAGAACGATGCGGCCTATATGGCGAAGAGTTATTTGTTCGCGGGGAAGGAGAAATATTACAACAAGAACCTGATGGGAAAACTGTTGAATGTTACCAAGGAGGACGCTCTAGAAGCACTGCGAAAATACTTGGTCCCAATGTTCGAAAAAAACAGTAGTGCTTTAGTGGCTGTTACGCCGCTCAACAAAGTCGACGAGATTGCGAAGAGTCTTGAGGGGTGTGTCGTGTTGAAGGAGGACGAATTGAGCTCAGTCTTCCCTCCTCTGTGCATGGCCCTTGAGGGGAGCGAGTCGAGCGCCAAAAAGCAGAAAACCAACTCGAACAACGGAGGTGGTGGTGCGATGATGATGAACCTTGATTGGACGAATGTGAGGGCGTGCGACTGCCCGAAGTGCGAGAGGCCTAACAAAGGAATGTGAAAGGGAAGAAAGAAAAAAAAGGGGAAACAAAGCAAGCAGTGAGCGGAAACGACGTTTAATCGGTAAACAAAAAAAACCATTAGTGTACTTGTTACGAAAAGTATATTACTTAATCTCAAAAATGTTGCTTCCCTCGATGCCGCCTCAGAATGGGATGGACCACCGAGTTGCTAGGGATTTGTCAATTTCATCCCTGTCGCCGTCTCTCTTAATGGCGTATTTATTATCAGAGCCCCCAATCCGCTCCCCATCCGAATACAGTCTCTCACAGTAAAGGCGGTCGGCTACCGCATAGCACTCGTCCGCCAGAACATCATTGCCGAGCTGTTCTCCGATGCCCCCCCAGAGCTTCCATGCCGTGATGCCTCCTCCTTTAACGATGCTCCTGCAACAGTAGTGGTGTGCGAGGTGCACGTTATTCTTCTTCTCGAATTGCGAGAGAGAGATATAGATCTCCGCCTCAAACGCTGGATTCGAAACATTACTCAAGGCGAGGGCAAAGAGTTTCCGTGCTCTTTTGATGTTGTTCAGCTGCCACTCGGTGTGCGCCCATCCGTGAAGGAGGGGAGCAAGACCGTTCACGTCGATATTGACGCTCTCATCATCCGCAGCAGAGTCGATTCCAATCACGTCCTTGATCTGGAAGGTCTTGGAATTGATCTTGCTATTCTTATTTTTCTCTAACTGCTTGCGAACTGCCTCACTACCTAGCCCGTAAAGTGCCCGCGCCCGCTCGTACTGCTGCATGTCCATCTCCAGCTCAGCGGCAGCGCGGTATGGATCGCCAGAACGCCCCTGACAAACCTTGATGGCTCGTTCCAGGATCGCCCGAGCCTTCAGTTCCCGATTCGCGGTCGACTCAAGCTTGCCCCAATTTAGCCACAATTTCCAGTCATTGGGAAAAATGAGAGTCGACTGGGAATACACGGCTGTGGCAGCATCAATATCCTTCATCGCAACCTGCTCGAATCTAGCCCAGCTCTGGAAGACATGCACCCACTTGGAACCGAGCGGTTGCGCGTTCCGCCCATCTGCATTTTTCTTGTCATCGAAGAACGCGAAGTTCTTGGCAGCGCGCTCGTAGGTGGCGCGAGCGACATCGTTTTTGCCGTCCTTCTCCTCCAAAAGCGCCAGTGAGAGCCAAGCCTGAGCGTGCCGTTTATTGCGCTTGATACTATCGGTAAAATAAGCCCGAGCGAGCTCAACATTCCCCCGAGAGAACTCGAGTACGCCAAGGCTGCTCAGCATGAAGGACTTTTGGTAGGTGGGGGCGATCTTCAAGCCTTTCCGGAGGGAAATTTCAGCGGCATCATAGTCGCCGACGGTAAGGTGGAGGTCCCCGAAGGCGTGGTGCAGGCGGTGGTTGTCTGGGACAGCCTGGACGCCGCGTTTCAATATCAATGCGGCCCGCCTGATGTTATTTTGGGATGACTCCAGGCGGCTCCAGCTGTGGTAGACGTTTGCTAAAGAATTGTCAAGCTCAAGAGCTTTACGATAACAAAGGCGCGCCTTGTTGATATCTCCCACTCTCTGCTCAAGATTTCCCAACCCCTGCCACAACCAAGCATTCTCTCCACCCTCTTGGGTCAGCAGAGACTCTTCCAGCACTTGCCGTCCCTGAGCAATCCTTCCACTGTCAACAGCAATTCGCGAAAGACGTCGCACAACGCGAAAATCCAAGGGGCTATGGACCCGAAGAGTCGTGAGGTGCTTCACCGCGAGCTTCTTATCACCCATTGTATCGGCTCGCTTAGCTGCGTAGTAGATGGCGTTCAATTCGTCCGGGCTCAACTTAGATTCTGATTCTGATAAAGGTGGTTTTGGTGAGGCCTTGATGTTTTTTCCTTGTGACAACTTGAGGGAGAGAATTGACTCTTTCTCCAGTGCATTTTTGTCACGCACGACGTTCACTTTAGTTCGAATGCCCGCCGCTGTCGCTGCATCGGGGTAAATTATCTTCTGCTGGGTGGTTTTCTTTTGCTGTGGCTTGCTGACATAGTGTGAAGTCGTGGTGCGTGGCGTGGTTCGTTGGGGAGGAGCCGAGATTGGGCCAGACTTGGGAAAGGGGACCAAAAACGGTAAACAAACAGGCAGAAATAGCCAAAGACTGAGGAGGAGGACCTGCATCAGACTGTACGCAACCTAAGATTGCCACAGAATGTGCCAAACTGGAGGAGAGTAATGGAAGTTTCTGGGTCTTTAATGCGGGAATCTCGTCTAACAGGACAATGCCATAAATCTGTGGTATGGAGACTTTTTTTGGCGAAAGAGAATTATTATTGACTGAATTCGATAAATGACTAATTTTGTGGAGGTTGGAAGAAAATAAGGTACCCCTATTCCCACCTAACTTATTCACCGAAGGGGATTTTTTGGTTGCCCAGCAGCGCCTCGATATATGTAAGCTCTCTCTCTCGTCTCGCGTATGCCATCTGCGTCTCTGTCCTCTTGCGTGCATCCCTCCCTTGCTGTCAATTGATGATTTACAAACAACACCATCTTTCGAATGACTTACTCGCTTAACCTGCGAGCTGATTCAAATTCCGTTAGATAACTGATGACAGCAAAGTGTTTCAGGTGGAACCTGAGGAGATAACGACAAACACTAACACAGTCCAACAGGAACTGGCTTTCATACTCACCCCGCAGGCCCCCCATCATGATTTTACTTTTGCTAGCAACAGCCTCGACAATGTGCACCGGGATAAAATTATCGATGACGCGGACAGTAACACGGAGGGCATTCATTGCAACCATCCCTTCTGCGAGTCTCCTTGCTCTTCCCCTTAGTTCGCTAGCCAACGAGAATAATCTCGAGTCGACGAAAGAATTTATCGACGAAGACACGAAAACAAAGTTTCTTCGCCCGGCTTCTTGGGTCGAATCTCACCCGGAACTCCCCGATCGCCGACGGCTGACTATGTTTATATCTCCCGTCAGTCCTGATGACAACCTTTTCGTCAGCTCCACGCCTATACGCGACGACTTCACTTCTCTTGCATCTTTGGGTAGCCTGGAAAATGTTGGCTTGGGCAGTATTTTGCCGAAAGGCGAGCTGCAGGGCACGGGGGTTGAATCGAGAATGGTCAATATGGAGCAAAGGAAATCGTCTTACTATTACGACTACGAAATTACAACACCCGACGACGACCAGCGACGCCATCTCCGAACTATATTCCTCATGAAAGACGCTAAATTTGGAAAAAGACTTGTGACGTTCACAATAACCATGGCAGCGGACCGCTACAAAGCGGCGGATGTGGATACAATTGTGAATTCTTTCTCGAGTTTTTAACCCTTAATTTTGACGAATCGGTTTTTTAGTAGAGTGCGCTTTTTTGAGTAGGCAAGGAGCCACTCACTCAAAGCCAGTAAACTGGCTTAAATTGACATTGATTATGCAACAAGCTGAGTGTCTTTTTATTACCTTTGGAGGCGTCCGAGGGTTAAACGAAAATCGCAGGCAAGTTTTTTAGTATACAACATAACTATATCATAATCATCCGGCCTCTCCCATTTGGTCAAATCGCTTCTGGCTCTCACTCAAAAGCTTTTCTTCCCTCAACTTTTTGTTTTCCTCTTGCAAATTGGTGATAAGCTTTCTCATTTCTTTAATCACTCCTTCTCTCTCTTGTAGAACGAACTGTAATTCGTCAATAAATTGAGCATTGTTCTTGGCTGGTGACAACGCCGACGCCGTCACCTCTTCGCGAAAGTTAATTATAGTTTCCCTCTCCCCCACTTCCTTCGATAAGCTCGCCCCCCTGCTATTCCGCAAATACTCTTCTGCTGAATTTTGGCTCTGCAATGCTCGATCACTAATTGAAGCTAACAGAAAATTGAAATGTAGGCGAATAGCCTCGTCGCCGTCTTTATCATTGAAATACCTAGGGAGTGAGAATGGGGAAGTCAGCGAAATCTATGAAATATTCACTCGAGCGCTTCTCAGAATATAACACCGCACCGATACCATAGGTTAAAAGCAACGCAACGTTTAAACTCTCATAGCGCTCGTGCTCACCTGTATTTCTCTTGAAGCACTTTAAGTCCAGTAGGAAATGATTGCCCGGCAAGCCTTTCAACCCCTGGTGGAATATCTCTGCCTTGGAATAATTCATCTGTTACTTGTAGCCCAAGCAACCATGACTTGACATCTGTTTGCGATTTGATAAGGAAATATGGGTGCGTTGCTGCCATCCAATGCATACGAGCTTCATCAAGTGTTGTATGCGCGTAGTCTAGACGTTCAAAAGCAGACCCTGGACCGAACCAGCGCTCTACATTGGAGCGAGGGTGCATATTCTCTCGCCATAGGTTAGACCTGTGAGTACTTGAGGAGAAAGTCACCAAACCTAACATTCCGACAACAGCAGCTACAAGTGCTGCAAAGAATAACCGTACCAACCCCATCCTCTCTGAAAGATTGTTTGAAGACAGAACAGCAGCTGTTGCTGCTGTGAGTCGATACAAAATCCACTTGCTGTTGATCGAGCCCCCCAAAAAGGGCGGTGACGATAACAAAAGAATCGGCGCGACGGATATGCTTATCCATTCTGGTCGAAAGATATCGAGAGAACCAATACTATTCGAGGTTTGCATCGTGTACCGCCCTCGCCTAGTGCACATCAGCAATAAATGAAATAGCGCATAGTCACAGACGGTAAAAATGAAAGCTTGGGTCTCCTTCACCGTCGAGTATGCAAAAATCACACAAGCAAAGTAACCTGTTTCAAAAAGAAGATGGCTCAGGAAGAAGTAACGCTGGTTTTTCTCGGGGTACAGACCAATCCAGTGGGTTGAGTAAGGGCCCCTGACATTGTCGGCCATCAGACTTCTTTCAAAACCAATGGACAAGTCCGTCAGAACCCAACCAACACTCAGAACACTAAAACAAATAGAAATAATAGGCCTTAGATCGATTCCATCAGCGTCAAGCAGTGCCGATAATTGAATGATCATCATGGGCATGGACTCAAAAATGAGTTCGCAAAATTTCACTTTGGCTAGGATGGTAGCAGGCGCTACTGTCGTGCCCTCTTCTGCAACACAAACGGAAAGTGTCAGAGAGAGTTGTGGTCGTAGTACACAGCCCGCCCGCTCGCTCGCTCACTCACCCTTCCTGTTTCCTGTCCATTTGCCGTAAGCATAATAGAGAGGGTTCAAGCAAACGATCCCTTGGACAAATCTCCTCAGCCGTCGTCTGGGTGGTAAATGCGCTGAAAATATGAACCCCAAACATCCTTGAGTAAAGAGAGCAATGCCAAGTACGATTGCCATGGATTGGAAAGATGATTCATCACCAGCTTTCTCATAGTAGAAGAGCATCATCACGTCAGAGGCCAAGTCGGCATAACTACAGAGTAGTGAGGCCATAATGTTGAGCAATGCCCCTTTCCGGTCCATTTTAAGGGACCGTTTAATCAAATCGCTCAATTTCAAGAAGAGAATATCAGTAAACTCCTTTCCATGTTCTGAAATGAGGCCGTGGACGTCATTCACTTCCAAGAAGTCCTTAATTTTTACGCTGACATTCTCACTGAATCTAACTGTGTCAACAAACTCAGACGCAATATCAGAAGCCACAAACGCACTGACCTGACGACTATCTACAATGGAAGCTGGTTGCTTATCGTCAGGAATAAGAATTCCGTCGTTTACTGACTTGCGGCGAAACTTTACTGCCTCTCTCCTAGACTCTCGGGTTGGTGCCTGCCTAGACTCTCGGGTTGGTGCCTTGTGATTCTTCTCCGGATTTTACGTGGACCTTTGTCATTGTAGACAGAATCTGACTTCCCTGACTTTACGACTTCATGGACTGACAATTCTTGCAATCAAAAAATTTTTGGGGCCTTTTTTGACTTCATTTTAATCCAATTTAAACGTCACTTCATCTTCAATAAAAAATAAAAATCAATCGAAACAAAAGTTTATTTAGTCAAGTTGACCATTTTTGCGAGATTTTATCGCATCTAGACCCCCCCTTGCAGATGTCGTCATCTCTTACCCAATATTCGTCTAACAATGAGTCAAATGTTAATACCACCAGCACATCCAACTTGTCCTCTTTGTCCACCACAATATCTTCCTATGCTGCCCTTCAAAATATGTCCAACCACGTACACCAAATCCACCCCTCGCTGCTCGAAGTGATAGACCCATTCGACGATCGCAACCAGCGCACATCTACGGATGCGAGCTGCGAGGAGGAGGACGAGGAGAACGGGTGCTACCTAGATGACGAGGAAATCGATTCAGATAGCGATGAAAATGATAATGTCATGGGAAAACCCAATTACTATTACACTTCGCCATCACTAAGCAAGCGTAAAGATCCTGAGAGCGAAAAACCCAAGATCGTGGAATCCAAGAATAGCAGGCGGTCAAGCCTGGAGTCTATCGACACTCCTCCAGCCTCTCTGATACGGAAAACTGAAGGTAGTTTGGACAACACAGCCCACCAAGGAAATATTCTTGTCCTCAACAAGGACACCTTAACAGAACCGCTTCTATCAGGTACACCGCCCACCCTCGACCAAAGGCCGAAATCGAAATCTTGCATGAAATGCCCCCGATTTCGCGTCAGTTTAAAACAGCAGTTCCGCCTATCTTCGGCATTCATACTATTTTTATGCATCGCCAACTTGTCGCTCTCAACCTACTACGCTTGGATGTCATCGAATGAATCCCAATATGCTGATGATGACTGGCAGAAGTGTATTCTGTTTGGTATCGCCCCTCCGTCGATGGGATACAACACGCAATTTTCTCTTTCTGCAAGTGCTAGTGGTCTTCAAGTAGTAACCTTCTCCCTTCTATCTCTTGTGACGACCTATCGCGCGCTCTGTCACCCTGACTGGCTCCAATCGACTATCGCATTCGTTTTTTACGCCGGGATTGGCGGCACTTGCTTTTTTGGTTTCGCGCCAGCTATCCCTTTCCCCTCTTCTCTGACCGCAAATACAGTCGTTTTGATGAAATACGTGCACCAAAATATGTACGATGGCGTCAAGTTGAACATAAATACCAACAAGATCCACCACAAGGGCGACCCCACGAGCCAAGCGATTTGCCGCACGGCCTATAACTTCAATGTGTTGTTCCTCAGCGTTCAAATCGGCTGCGTCATTGGGATCTGCTGGTTAGGCATCGTTTGCTTGCTCGGCGAGTCGCGCCGCCGCCGTGTAGGATTGATCAGCAACGAAACCCCTGGACGTTCTGTCTATTACCACGGAGTTACCCAGAATTCTACGAAGAAGCGACGGCGTCGGCTCAGGCGTCGCCAGAAAAAAACGGCCACGAGCTCGCCAGCACCTGTTCCAGTAATTACTGTCCGTGTTCCCGAGGCAACAGTAACCACAGTGCAATTCCAGCAAACTGGTGATGCTAGTGCAAATGACAATGTAAATGAGGAGATTTCCTCGGCATCCCAAAACACCGGCATCAAAATCTACGGCAACAAGAACTACGGCAACAAGAACATCAAAACGCCCAATAGCCAACTCTCGACGTACTTTAATCACCTTAACCTAAGTAATGTGCTGCATCCTCCCTCCCTCCAGACGCCTTCCAATCCTCCCCTCCTGAAGACCAACGCTCCTCTCGTAACTTCGCTGATTGCCACCGTCGGCTTTTTCATGATGCTCTGGGGCAAGAACAGCACAGCCCTGACTGCCATTGATTGTGTGGTCAACCCTGGCAAGAATGCTACAGCAGTGAACGTTCTACCCGCCAGTTTTTTCCCTTTTTCAGCAGGAGGCTTGGATGTGTCGACGATTCTCTTTGTGGTCACGGTCATGAGTGTTATCCGTGGAACGACGAGAGCACGCGTCTCCGCTTTTCGGCTCTCCGCAGGAGCCGCGATGCTTCATTGCGTTCTTAGTTGGCCCAGTGTCATCGCAGGCTGGCGTTTCAGCGACTTGAAGGGATTCTGGGGAGATCAGACGGAATGCGAGGACTATTTTTTGAATCAGCAGAATTGGTTTCAACCCGATCATCACCACAGTACAGCTTATTGCAGAGCTTGCAGGATTTGCCTCATAGGGCAACTCCTGACTTTAGTAATGATGCACCTTTCGATCATCGGCTGCTTCAGGTGTTATCTGGCAAACCGCGACACTCCACTGGAATTTTATGAACCAACCGAAGATCGGGGTTTGGCGGGACAAAGGTCGGTTAGAGGAGGAGGTGGCGGTCAACTCCCTAAGCCAATACCGCTATCTGTTCCCTTCGGAAAAACAACGAAAGAGAAATGATATATTATTTTTTAGAACAAATTTTCCTATGCTCTACGACTTTAACCCTTTTCACTTTGGCAATGACAAGGTTCATGCTAAAATTCCCAACCGCCTGTTTCTCTCCTCAAGAGCTCGCGCATCATCATCGTTGCAAATGACCCGCTGGGCAGCTGGAATGATATGGTGGCCTCGTCAATATATTGTTTTACGATATCGTCGCAACTTGTTCTATCACCATCGCCATCCTCGTTACTGTTGCCGTTACTTTCGCTGCTGTCGTTGACAGTCTTCTCGTGAAATTCGTCGCGAAAGTCCACATTAGTTGGCACAACAATGACCTTCCTATATGTTCCCTTTCGTTTGATGCTTATACCACCTTCTCTCCCTTCTTTCTCTCCCTCTCCATCTCTCACTCCCTTTCCCTTTCCTCCCTCTTCCCCGTCCTCAGTCCCCCCCCCACCACCATCACTGCCATAAATGCGAAAACCATCCTCTTCCAATTTTTTCTTCATAAAAATTCCCGCCGCATTGTTTGGGAACATTGAATCAAGTCCAAACAGCGGAAGAACGATGTCTCCAATGTCAATACCCTTCTCGGTGATCTCTGCTTCGCTCTTTACCACGGCGATGTTGTCCCTCAACATAACGCTGTTGTTCTTGGCCTCCATTCGGGTCTTAAAATCACCGGTGATGATATAGAGGTCCCCGACTACCACCTTTTTGCCGTAGATTTCATTCCTAATGCTCACAAAATGATTAAACATCAGAGCTTGGTAGGCGTTGATGTGAATTTCCTTTGCATCGAAGGGAATCTTGCGGACCGCCTGCTCCGCGGAGCCACCTTTGGCAAGACATTCCATCATGATATACTCTATTTTGGAAGAAGGAATTCTGCCTCTCCGGAGTATGTCAAAGCTCTGTACCGGGTCATGTTCTGAAAGGTATGCCTTGCGAGCCTTGTGCCAGTTGTCCTCAACGTCGGTGCGTTTTCCTCGAATAAGGTACCGCCCGACCATAATGTGCTCGATTGTTTGTTCGTCATCAGATCTCAAGAGAGCCAGGCCAATATCTGACGACTTCGCTCCCACTTCGTCGTATTCCCCAGCGTCGCCAATTCTCTGTTCTCCGAAAAAATTCAGGAAGCCGTGCCGTTTAATGTGATCAACAGCCGCCTCCAAAGTTGATATTTCTACTTTCTCGACGAAATTGCTGCTACTTCCACTTTCGACGTGCCTCAAAGACTTCAAAACAAGCTTGAACTGATTGCCCATAAGGTCCCCTTTCTGCAGTGTCTGAGATTTCAGTGATACCTTGAAATTGCCCAGAGTAACACCCTGCGCCTTTATTTGCGCAAAACTATTCTTCGTGCTCTTCAAAGACAAAAAACTGGCTATATCCTCCACGCTCGGCGTTCCGCTCGCTCCGTAGGTCCCCATGAAACGAACAGAGCCAAATTGCGTCGTTACGGCGCACGTATCTTTCATGCCCGCGAATCCAACTCGATCTTCGTCCACCGAGAAGCACTTGGCAACAATTCGTCTCATGTTGTGGTGCTGCACATTCTCTTTCCGCACACAGAACGACAAAAAGGGGACAGCGATACCCCTTTTGCGAGTGCGTTTGGCCATAATCTTCTGTCGAAATTTCATGTATCCTTTCTTATCGTAGCAGAAGGAAATCTGGTTGTCCCCTTTCACATTGATTCGGAGCATTTTGTTCACCTTCCCCGCGACACGGGAGAGCATTTTTTTGTCCAAGTTTTTGCCTCTGACAATTCTCACGGTCAAAGGAGGGGGGGGAGTTTCGTACTTCTCAAAATCTGCAGTCAAGAGGAACTTGAAAAGTTTATCCACATCGTCCAGGGATTCGAAGAGCTTCAAGACATCGCCAAGTTTCTTAAAGTTATCTTTGGAGCCATCGGAATAAGTCAGGACATTGTGTGTTTTCTCGTCATCTCCTGGTGGCTGAAATCTAGTCTGAACCTTCAAATAAATAAATCGCATGTTTGTGGCATCGATCACAACCTTCCGAGCCTGTTTTGTGGCTTTCTCTATCACAATTTCGACAGCATCTAAATTTTGTTGTTGTTGTTGTTGTTGTTGTTGTTGTTGTTGTTGTTGTTGTTGTTGTTGTTGTTGTTGTTGTTGTTGTTGTTGCTGTTGCTGTTGTTGTTGCTGTTGTTCTTGCTGTTGTTGTTGTTCTTGCTGTTGTTGTTGCTGTTGTTGTTGCTGTTGTTGTTGTTGTTGTTCTTCCTTCGGCTTTTCCCCTGCTTGGATCCCCTGCCCTCCACCCAAACCAACACACCTAAGGAGAGCTTCAAAAGAGGCCTTGTTAAGTTCATCGAGTTTCTCCATCGTGGAATCACAAACAATATCAGTGAGCGTCCTTTTCTCGCTAGGTTCTTCTTCTTGGACCGGAAGATCAGCAGGTTCATTAGAAGCATCAGCAACATTCGACATATCGAGCGTCTGTGATTCAACGGAAGCAAGCTCATTGTCATAATTCACCTCTGTCACTACAAAATCAGAAGGCCGTTCCTTCAGAATGCATGTCATAGGTTTATCATCGATTTCCGGCCGAAGAGCTACGTAACCATACACCCCTATAGAACGCAGAGACCGCGACACCGCGGATGACCTCTTTCGCTTCATCATTAACTTCTGAAGGCTGGTCAGCCGGAGGGAGTTTTCTCACCGAAAATTTGTCTGTTCTTTAAAAGAGAATTGAAAGCGCTAATCAGGACACAATCACGTACCACAAAAATGATGATCGATTGCTCTCTCTGCGCTAAAAATCCCTTTTTTTCGTGTTTTTTTGGGGAAGAGATTATCATTTCTTGCAAACGAATGGAAGAGAAAATGTTTTCTGGTTTTCACACACATTTATTTCCCGATTTCAATCTTAACTTTTGAACGAGGCACCCGCCCATTCATTGACGATGCGTCGCATTCTTAAACCAATTCAGCAGTTCCACCGTTGTTGCTCCTCCATCCGTTTGCCCCTCCATACACGACGACAGTCATCTTCATTTGCGTCATTTTCCACCACTAACGACAGCAGCAATGTAAACCCTTTCACTGGCAAAGAGCGAAAAGTGAAGGCTTCCGTGGAGAAGGGGCATTTCTGGGAGATCAAAGACCTGAAGGAAAACAAGGGCCGAGTGTTTAATGCAAGTTGTGACATCCCAGAGGAGGAGAGCGTATTTAATTTCGACTTGATTGGGACAAACGGGAGGGTTAATAATTTAGCTGATGAGGAGGTCAACTTAAATTTTTCAGTGGATGGGAATAAATACGGACTGACTCTAGTTTGTGTCTCATTCAAGCAGTTTGGCTTTGAGATGTTGCCAAAATGGATCGGACCAATGGAGACAGTTGCTGCAGAACAACCCCAGCCGAGAGGGAGAGGGAATAATTGCGAAGACTCAGTTCTGAAAATACGACAAATTGCCTTCTCTCCCCCTGGAATTTTCAGAATATTTTCACCTCTTATAACGGGCAGTCTGAAAAAGTCGATTCCTGAAAGCCGTCATAATAGTTCATTTATGATTTTTCAGGAGACAGACGCGCTCAATGAGAGTGTATCAATCACAAATACACTGACGGGCTACGTATTTCTTGTCGACGACAGTAGCGGGAAGATCTTGTTTCGTGGAAGCGGTGAGCCTAATGAAAACGACTTGATGATGCTAAAAAATTGCGCTAAGGAGGAGGTGAGTTATTCGATCGCATCTGATGAGGGACATCTGCACGCCTGGCAGAAATGATTATGATAAGAAAATCTTTTCGTGAAACAAAACTTTATCAGTCTCAACTCTAAAATGGAGGAAGGGTGCTGAGTAATATGACCGAATCTTAGATTAGGAAGAGTATGATCTGCGCGGCATCACTGTTATCCTCTTTAAAGTGTGGATGCGCACCAAAAACAGTCCTCGAACTAACTCTTACACCGTTGCCGACAGATTTCGACGCGAGCTGAAAAAATAGAAGAACTAAAACTTCTGAGCAAAAGCGAAAATGATCAGAGCGAGAACACAAGAAGGGGGCGGAGAGAAAGGGGCAAGAGGAAGAAGAAGCGGTAACCATGCATGACAAAAAATATGTAGCACTATCTGTCGCAGTTTTGTTTACCAGCGCAATAACAAAGATCTCTTCAGATGTCAATCGGTTGTCAAATTAAAGCATTACCAGATAAAAAATTCATTTTTTCAGACGCACGATTGCCTCAACCTCAACTGACACACCAAAAGGCAAAGCGTTCACCCCGACTGCTGACCTCGCACCCCTACCCCTGGAGGCCCCAAAAACCTCAATGAAAAGGTCACTCACACCATTTACAACTGTCGGCTGTTCATCGTACCCTGTTTCACACTGTACCAGCCCAAACACTTTCACGATCTGGTCGACACGGCTGAGATCTCCGTCGCAGTAATCTTTGATTGTCGCGATCAAATTCTTCCCGCAGTGTCGTGCAGCTCTGTAGCCCTCCTCAGTTGTCAACATGGATCCAACTGAACCAGTGATAAATTGACCATTATCAGCAGTTTCCGTCATTGGTAAGTGACCAGAGAGAAAAAGAAGATCACCTGACTGAATTGCAAGGGAGTAATTCGCTTTTGGTCCCGGAGGAGGGGGCAGTTTTACGTTGTACCTGGAGATGTTATCTTCGGGATGTGACGCGTCACAGCCAACATTGGAAGTAGCATAAGTTTTTATTTGTTGCAGTGCATTTAGATGCCGCAGAGATGCACGGGCAGATACTCTAGTTAACATAATCTTGCGTCAGTCGATGTTAAAGGAAGACAAGGTACCGGAAAATCAAAATAAAAAAATCTCTGTAGCCAGCCTTGTGCTGTGAAGTGAGATACTTGCCATCATTTACGCAGAGACTGGCATTGTGTGTCTTGTCCTTATTAGCATACATAACCTTACTTCCACTCAACCCTGGTGGTGTTGCTTTGCATGATGAGGTCAACTCTTCTGTCACTGCTCTTCTGTCAACTTCATGCAGCCTCAAAACCCAATTTTGTTTTCATTCTGACAGACGACCAGGACGCGATGCTCTCTCCCTCGTTGCCGGAATACCTTCCAGGTGACGACAAATCACTGATGGCTAGCCTTCAACCAATGCCATTTGTGAGAGATAAAATGATTAAGGAGGGAGCAAGATTGAAGAACTTCTTCGTGGCTACCCCGATTTGCTGCCCGAGTAGAACAGAGTTTTTCACTGGAAGGTGAGTGAGTGCGACGCATGATTGTGCGCTTCCCGCATAATGTTCTCCCTCTCTTGCTCACAAAACTATCAATATAGGCACTTCCACAATGTGGGCCCTCCTAACGTTATGAATGGTACCTGCATGAATGCAGACACATCTTTGGTGGCCGGTAGGGATACGGGTATGTTTGGATTGTTGGCGAGCAATGACTATAACACGGGGGTGTTTGGAAAGGTCACAAACGATCAATTGAAGGTCTTGAAGCCTGCAGGGGAAAATGGTGCAATGGGATTTATTGACAGTCCAACAAATTGCGACGATTATTTGGGGCTCGAATACTACCACAAGTACGAAAATGGAACCGAGTGGACCGAAACGATGGATGAACACGACGGGGCAGGCTTAGGAACGCCCTACATGACCGCTCAGATCGGTAATCGAAGCTTGAGTTGGTTAGACGGAGTCATTCAGGAGAGCAAGGCGGAAGGTGGGAAACCTTTCTTCTCTTATATAGGAGTGCATGCTCCTCATTACCCGGCAAACCCTGCACCCTGGTACGAGACAGAATTTGCCAATCTGACGATCCCAATCACACCAAACTACAACATTAGCTCTCCCGACAAAGCTGCGCATGTACGACAAAACCCACCTCTGAGCGATCAGGCCAAATGCTGGGAAGATCAGCATTTTAGGGATCGCTGGAGGAGTCTCTTATCTGTCGACGATATTGTGAGGGAAACGTATTTGAAGCTGGAAAAAGAGGGAGTGCTGGACAATACTTACATAGTGCTAACGAGCGATCACGGATACAAGCAAGGACAGTGGAGAATTGGCACAAGCAAGCAGCACCCCTACGAGACTGACGTCAGAATCCCGTTCATTATCCGCGGCCCAAATATTGCCGGGAATACTGAAATTGAGGAGCTATGCGGAAACGTTGACTTGCTGCCCACATTGCTGGAGCTTAGTGGGAGCGAAATCCCAGGAAATGTCGACGGCAGGTCCATGGCAAAACTCCTCACGGGCAGCGCTAGTATCAGCAATGTCGAGAAGCAAGATGAGGCGTGGAGGACATCCTTCTTAATCGAATATCTATCGGTTGGAACCTACTACAACGACCATAGCACTTGTTGGGATGATGAAGAGGAATCCACGAAAGCACGGTGCGGGGGAAAAATGCCTGTTGGGCCCAACGGTGACGAAGTCGCGGAGGACTGTGTTGAAAGCGAAAATATATCTGACGGCAATTGCTACTTTGTTGACAGTGAGCATTCTAACTCCTGGCGGGCTCTCAGAATAATTAACGAGACGATGAATGTACAATATGTCGAATATGATCGCGACTGGGCATTTGAAAATGTAAGCACAATCCAGCACTTTGAGCTATATGATGTCGACGCCGATCCATACCAAATGAAGAATATTTACAGTGACGTTGAAGACGACTTGCAAAAGAAATTGCACCAAGAGCTGAGTGAATACTACTCATGTAAGGGAAATAGTTGCTGACCTGTTTGTTGATGAGAATACATCGAATTCTTCTTTTGCAATTCATTTTTGCTACTTACTGCCTTTACGTGACTCCCTTCAAAACCAAACAAATCATAATTCAGATGGACCTGGCGGCGGCAAACCTGAAATGCTGCCGGTTACCACTGGGGTGTCTGCAACAGTTGGTTTCCTCTCGACATAAGTGCTCAGGGAGAAATAAAAAATCATTGGCCCAGAAACGAAGCCACATACCATGGAGATTATGGAAAATACAAATCCTACTCCCAAGTTCTTTGCCAATGCTGTATCCTTAATGTAGAAGACCCAACTGATCCAAGTGGCCATACTACAGGCACCTGTAGCAACATTCAAAACCCCTATAGCGCGCAAGATGGCCAGCTTGCGACGAGCATGCTCTGGCTTGTAAATCTTTCCCATTAACTCGTTATAAAAAGCAAGCAAAAGAGCGACAAAACATAAAACCAATGCAGATGCAGCAAAAATTCTGGCACACGTCAACGCTCCAGCTCGAATACCGACTTTAGATTCCCAGTCAGCCCAGAGACTGATGCTACTCGAAAAGTACCACGTACCAGAGGCGGTCACGGACGTAGTACTCCGGCGGTAGTAGGCACCCCCTATCTCAATTGAGCAACAGAGAAAAAAACCGGACTGTGCAACCAAGGTACCAAGCACAAAAGAACGCATTGAACGTTCGGTCATCTTTCGTTTGTCGAAGAACATTTTATACAGTGATGAACCTCGGGGATATTACAGTGATGAATCGAGAGGCTATGGGTGACAAAAAACCTACCACACTCGAACACTTCTCAAAGCAAAACACTGCTCTCTTTTTATGTGAGTTCTTTTTAACCGTGTTCTCGCGCCTTCATTTTCACTTTTGCACGCTGTGGAAGCTAAAAAAAACGCGCAAAAATCTCCCTGTCTTTGAGAGTGACGCAATCGCCAGCGATGACAATTTCCGTCGTTGGTGAGAAACTGCAAAGCAAGGGCGCCAAGGACGAGCGCAGTCATCGGACGATGAAGTCGATGGCCAGCATCGACATCTACATCGAGAAACTGCAAAGCGAGGCCATGAAGGGCTCCAAGACATCATTTTTTCGCATCATTCTGGAGTCTTGCACCTCTCGGGGATGTTACATGTTAAGCAAGCGATCTATTTACCATTATACTAACACAATATGTTCTCTGTGACCATATCCGTTCACATCACCCTATATAAATTATTTTCTTTGTCCTTTGTCTCCACTGCCACGATCCGCGAATGACTAGTGTTTCCATGTCAGAGGACGATCGAATGTTGGCGGCGGGGATCAAGGCTAGTTTGGAGTACGTCGTCGAAGAGGAATACTCTGATGAAGAGGACTCCGAGTACGATTACTCGAGCGACGACGACGAGGACACTGATGATGACTCCATTGGGGGGAAGAAGGCGGGTGGGGAGACTAATGCTGGAAAGAGAAAGGAGATTATCATTGAGGTGAGAAGGGATGCTGCCAGGAGTGGGGGAGTTTTTCGTTATTTCAATTGGATCGTGAAATGCGACGTGCGCTT
>ERZ651776.1327-NODE-1327-length-29973-cov-4.405874_pt1:0-27500 | contig 29973 bp, 22 predicted proteins | sample MGYA00514761_ERZ651776 | MGnify/ENA metagenome assembly ERZ651776
GCTCAGGCTCGTGAATATCTCCGAGTTCCGGGGCAGGTCGACCAGGCACTCGGAGACGAGCCCCGTGGCGCTAATGACGACTCTGTCCGGGCTGACCTTAACCGAGACATACCTGGCGCCCATGACGCCCCCCCTCCCCCCCCCCCCCCCCCCCCCCCCCCAGCTCCCCCACGCAGTCCCTCAAGTACTTGCTCCCGATGATGAACTTGGCCACGGTCCGGCCCGAGTTGTAGCTCCTGAGGAGGTGGTCGTCGTCGTCGTCGTCGTCCAGCCCGCCCACGGAGCAGGGGATGCAGCTGCGACATTCCACGCCGTTCAGCTCTAATTCGCAGGTTAGGACGGAGTCAAGGGGGTCGTAGTGCAGGAGTACTCTGAGAGGTTGTGTAGAGTGTATGTTAGTTGTATGTTAGTTGTATGGTAGTTGTATGGTAGTTGTACTACACTCCACTACACTCCACTACACTCCACCACACTCCCCACTACACACTCCCCACTACACACTCCCCACTACACACTCCCCACTACACTCTCACCTAGTCTTCTCCAAACTCGTATTCCCGAGCACATGTAGGCAATCCAACAAAACATTCAAATCAGCGCACACCCCCCCCCCCCCCCCCTCCCCCTCCTCCACCCTCAACTCATCGAACGCGTCCCTGCTCAGCACGATGCTGGCCATGGCGTACACCTTCCCCTGTATCCTGAACGTCACGGACTCCTCCGTGACGTAGATCGTCGTAAGGGTCGTCTTCGCTTTCGAGGAAGAGTCGGGGGGGGCGGAAAAGGAGGGGGACGAAGCCGAAGGGGAGAAACGGAGGCAGGTTAGGAATTGGACCAGGGGCTTCGCAGAATCGCAACGCGCTTCGAACATGGTGGAAAGGGGGATACTATAATATTGAGGGAGCGAGGCGGCGGGGAAGGGACTGAAAACGAAATGAGAGAATATTAACCGAAAACCTTTAAGGGTTGAATTGATATGTGGATGAAACGCAGCGGGGGGAGTAAATCCGGAGAATTTAAGTGTGTTGACTATTTACTCTCCTGGTAGTTTAATAAAAAATCCAATCTCACGAAATGCGCCTAAATTTAACATCATTACTTCTCGCAACAACCGCTTCTTTTACATTGTCGTTTCTGCTTCCTTCTTCCACACTGTCTCCTCGCCGATGGGGGTATTCTTATCATCCTTCCAATAGACAGCACCACACTTACGTATCCCGGGGGAGGGGGACCACACACAATTTGTTCCTTGATTCACATATTACCGTGGCAGCAATTGATTCTTCGGCCTCACATGGCATCGTTTACTTCGCTAATAAACTGGCGAGCAACGCCCTTCCATTCCTGACGTTTCTATTCTTCTTCGGCGGTCTGTTGTTCGCTCTCGTAGCTAGTAACAGCCGTCTGTTCTCTGAGATAAACCAAGCAGCCTCTTCCTCCAGTTCAATCAATCCAGGGGACGAGCTTCCATTGTCTTGGCTTTATGACCCATTGGGTGGACCAGTATCAAAGACCGAAGTATTCAGCCTCCTATCCTCTTTAAAAGTGCCCTCAGACATCGGCGACTTCGACAAATACCGCTCGGAGATGCTCGCGCGTGGCAGGGATATCACGGTCCCGGGCAGCATGCAGTGGGTTTTAAGGGAGGATTTCGTTCGTTCCAAGAAGACCAAGGTCGGCGAGAGGGCGGCGAATTTAGTCTTCGATATGTGGAGCCGGGGTTCGAACACGGCTGAATACGACAAGGTACAGCGAGTTATAGCGGGCGTCCGGGATTCCGATGGAAATGTCAGCGATGACAGGGTTGTGAGGGCGGCTGTTGAGGGGAGGTTGTTTGGGAGAGGGGCTGGGATATTTTGTTTTGTTGTGGTACAGGCGGTGCTGGTCAAGTCTTTTTTTGTGCCTGCGCTAGTTCAGTTTTTTGAGTTGTAGTGGGGTATAGGGCAGTGACAGCGACAGTGATAACGACAAACGTAGCAAATAGGCAGTTTCAAAAACGGGTTAAAGCTGGTTAGCCAATTTAAACATTATCCTCCCCGTTCTCCCCGTTCTCTTTGGCCCTCTGAGTGCCGGCGCCAAATTCGGTCATTTTCGGGAAGCACACGGCCTCCAGCTCCTCTAAACTAATCGAGTGACTATTATCGGTGTCAAATACGTGGAATAACATAACGAACATCCTCTTAGTAAAGAATATTTGCTGGCTGTTCAAAAGAGCCTTGAACTCATCCTGGTCGATTTGCCCGCTCTTGTCGCAGTCAACCTCGTCGAACAGCTCCTTCAGCCCGGCCCTCCCGTGCAGCCCCTGGGCGGCCATCTGCCTTACGAACTTCTCGACCACCTCCTCCCGGAGCTTCTCAGCCTCCTCGTGCTCCTCGAGAATTTTCGCGACGCACTCAATGTCGAGAACACTGATACTCTTCAACATGCAGGTGTATGCAATACTACTCTGAAGCGGGATCAAGGCCAAAACAGCGGGAAGCAGCATAAGGAGCCATATCAACCCGCTGAAATCCATGTAGGCGGCGAGGAATCCAAAGTTGGTTGCGAGAAGGGCGAAGTAGCTGCTGAATAAGAGCAACAGGACGTCGACGGATTTTATGAAGATGTCCGCACGGCCAAACCAGTAGATGTCATTCAGGTCGATCGACAGGACTGATTCTCTGCCGCCTACTGAGGTTACGTCGGATGATCTACTGCCCTGTTTGATAAATCGCCGCTTTGTATTCGACAGTTCTGTCTCCCCCCCTGCACCACCCGGACTAGGACTGTCGCTGCCTACACTGCCGGGACTATACTTGTCCCCTTTCCCCCCTAACAAATTCACCTTTTGCTTGAAAGTTTCCATACTTACATCATGGCTTGTGGGGGTCTGCATTATGGTCGGCAACTTTGTGGGGGGCAACTTCGGCAACTTCCTCTTTCCATTTTCTCCCATTAAGCTACTACCAGCGCCTATTCCTGGCAAGTTCTCTTTAATTATACGGCTTTCTCTATTGACGGGAGATCCCGCCGGCGGAGAACCTACTGGTGAAACGACAGTGCTGGAACTTTCGCTATTCGACACCTTGTGTTTGACAATCCTAATTGCTCGCCCCATTATGTCCGCAGCAGTCGGAGAGTGTTCCAATAAGGTTTTCCGTTTACCAGATTGTTGTCCCTTTGCGTGCTCTCGCTCGACAATACTCTTTAAATTGTTGAAATCCAAGCGCCCCCCTTGAGGCGTGGGCGAACGATACAAAATTCCGCCCTCCTGTTTTTTGAGAGATTAGAATCCAAGCAAGATTTTATCTCGCGCTTTCGCTTTCGCTTTCGCTTTCGCTTTCGCTTTCGCTTTCGCTTTCGCTTTCGCTTCCGCTTTCGCCTCCGCTTCAATATAATCTTACCTCTTCAGCCCTTTTGGCCGCCTCTACATTCTCATCTGTAACCTTGTTATCATTCCTCCCCCTCCTGCTCTCCTTCGATCCCATTTTGACGAATACATTTTTCATGCTTTTCCGGTTTATTAGCGCTTTTTTCGCTTGAATAAACCTGGGGTTAAAAGTTCTGTTCAGAACGTCTAGCCTTGTTCGATAGTCTTCGATACAGTGACAGCCGGTCTTGCTCAGAAGATTCATGAAAGATTTGCGCGCCTGCCAAAATATGACAAAGCTGAAGATGGCAAGAGCGAATCCAAAAATAATGAAAGTGTACACAGTATCTGTTTTGGGGGTGCACCCATTTTCGACACCTGCCAGCCCTCTTCTCGAGTCAGTGCCTATGCTCGTGCTCGTTACGTCGCATCCCATCGAATCCCCGCTACCACCCAAAAGTCTATGGACAAAATTTGAGAACAATAACCTACCATTTCCTTCCGCATCCTCATCTACAACCAACTCAGCACCCCCATTCTCATTCCCATTCCCATCTTCTTCTTCTTCTTCATCGCCTTGAAATAAAGTCTGGCTAACTTCTGCTCTCAATAGATTAGCCAAAATTCCCAAAATCATAACGAACCAACTCTGTTTGTCAACCTCCACAAGCTCAACAATTTGCATGTCCAGACTTTCACACAAATACATACCGAACTCAAATGAGGGCGGAACCATATAGGCATCGATGAAAAAGGAATGCATGAGCTTAAACTCAAAGTCCGTCCTCATAGTTGAAGGGATCCACCAAGTGTTGTAGCAGAACCGTTGAAAGGGACCCATCTCCTCGTGACTTTCCAGCAGATCCTCAATAGTCATCATGTCAGTCTTTAAATACTGTTCCCGCGCCATTACGTTGAGAATACAGAGATAGACTGCAGTCAATATGATCATCAGGGCTATGAAAAATATTAGCATGTGAGCATACTCAAATGCAAGAAAAGCCACAGGGTTTCCTGTCAAGATGTCACCAGTCTGGTGCATCATAAAGATAGAGAAAGATATTATTCCCATGACAGTCAGCTCTTTGTAGACCTGATTCACAATCTTGATGTATGGGGTGTCTTCCAGTCTGTGTTCCAGTGCCTCCGTTGCAAAGTCATACAGGATGGTGAATATTATAATTGCCACCAGAGCCCAGCTCACAGCAGACAAGGACATTGTTTCCCCTGCGCCGAAAACCTTGGCGGCTGCATCAGTTGGCTCAGGCTCCGTTAGTAGCAAGGCAAGAACCATGCAGCTGGAGTGCCGGAGGTGCGTCATTTTGTACATTATTAATGACCCTTAAATAAATAATAACCAACAACAACCAGGAATAGGTGAGGCGAGGAGCCCAGTAGACCGACGTTAGGGAAGGGAAGAAGAATTCGTGTTACGATTGATGTCCAACGTCAGGGCAGGAAAGACTAACTTACTTCTTTGTTTGAAGTCTGAAGTCTGATCTTTCACGCTTCTGGTTTTCTGGGGATCTGAGATTTTTAATATTCCAATTTTTGTTCTAAGAGCATTTATCGGTGCTGAAACCATGGAAATTCGTGACGATTTAGCGTATTCAACGATATTAATACTTCATACCAAAGGCACGATAATTTTCAGAATAAGAAGGATAATAAGGTAACTTAGACATTCGACCCAACTTACTCGCATTATTAAAATCCACACTACACAACCTCAGCATCAGCGACTTTTCCTCCGCTCTTCTCGACTCCGCTCTTCTCGAGCATCATATTCATGACCCTCTTTGTGAACTTCGACGGATCCTCAATGTCGTAGCCGCTGCTCATGCTCGCGACGTCAAAGACCAGGTTGGCGAACTCTTTCTTCTCCTCCTCGTTATCAAGCCCGTCAAGGGTCTTGATGATATTGTGGTCCGGGTTGATCTCCATGATAACCTGGTTCATATTGCCCATAATGCCTCCCAGGCTGTACGTGCGTTTGCGCAAAGAAAAAAGGAAGCGAGGGTGTTTATCGTATTGTGTTAAAAGAATGTCGCGTGATGCTTAGGACGCGGCCAACAACTAAAAATCGTTGGAAGCGCTGTGAAGCCATTCGAATTCGATTTGGCATCCAAAAACAGAATTGAGTCGAGAGGGTGGGAAAGGGTCCAGCGAACGATGCTTTTCAGTAAGGTTCGCTGGCCTCTCGGCTCATATATATATTTGGTTGGATGCAATTCATGCGCAGCGCTCGGTCGCAAAAGGAGGGTCGGGGGCAAGCGAGGGTCGGGGGCAAGCGAAAAACAGACGTAACCCTAACCCTACCCTACCCCTAACCCAACCCTAAAAAAAACTCGAAAAAAACCTTTTCATTACAACTCACCTCTCCTCCTCTCCCATGGCAACAGCCTGCGCCTGCATGTACTTCTGCATGCTGGGGCTCATCCCGTACGCCCCCTGCTTGAGCGCTGCCGGGGAATCCTCCAGCCTGGAGCTGATCTCCACCTTCTCCACCCTCCCCTTGAACTCCTCCTCCAGGAACTCCGTCAGGGACTTGAGCTTCTCCTCGTCTTTCTCCCTCTTCTCCTTGAGGGCCTCGGCGTCCTCACCCCCGAGCTCGATGTCGTCCCTCGTGGCGTCTACGAGCTCGTACTCCTTCCCATCTTTGGCCTTATACTTCTTAACTGACTGTATGCAGATCTCGTCGAGCGGCTCTGTCATGTAAAGGACCTCAACATTGTTCTTCCTGAGCTTCTCGAGGGCGGGGGACATCTTGGCCGCCTTAACGCCGTCGCCAGTTACGTAGTAGATCTTTCCCTCCTGTCCGTCCTTGGGCTTGTCGTTCTCGGGGATGTCCGAGACGTAGTCGGCGAGACTGCGGGAGGCAGAGACGTCGTCCTTCGTCGAGAACCAGCGGGTGAGCTCAGCCAGCTCGTCCTTATTGGCCTCGTCCTCAATCACCCCCACCTTGATGTACTTCCCAAAATTGGTCCAGAACTTCTTGTACTGGCCCTCGTCCTCGCTGATCTCCCTCACCATAGCCAGGCTCTTCTTGACCAGGCTCTTGTTGATGACCGTGAGCATCTTGCTCTTCTGCAGTATTTCCCTCCCGACATTGAGGGGCAGGTCGTCGCTGTCGACCACCCCCCTGATGAACTTGAGGTACCGGGGGATGAGCCCGTCGAAGTTGTCGTTGATGAAGACGCGCTTGACGTAGAGGCGGAGGCTGGAGCTCTCCTCGTCGAACATGTTCTTGCTGAGCTCGTAGGGGAGCATGCTGGGGACATAGAGGATACTCTTACACTCCACCTGCCCCTCCAGAACAAAGTGGACCTTCTTCATAGGCTCGTCGTAGGCCTTGAAGGCAGTTTTGTAGAACTCACTGTACTCCTCGTCGGACACCTCCTTGGGAGGCCGGAGCCAAACGGGTTTCTTGTTCCCTATGGGCATGAATCCCTCAGTGGTGTTGGGCTCCGTCTTCATGACCTTCCCCTCCTCGCCAAGCTCCTTCTCAGCCTCCTCCTGGCTCAGCGCCTTCTCCTCCATCAGCTTCTCCACCTTCTCTTTTGTCTTATCCTCGTCGACCACCCGTTCGTAGGTTGTCTTCTTGTTGTATATGCTGATGGGGAACTGTACGAACTCGCTGTATTTGCTGGCCAGGGAGGTGAGCCTGTCAGGGTCGGCGAACTCTGTTGCGTCTTCCTTCAAGAAAAGGGTCAGGCGGGAGCCGCTGGAGCCGGAGAAATCAGTTGGGGCAGACTCCAATTTTGTAATGGTGTAGCCGTCGTAGGCGTTGCTGTTATTGGGAGTGGGAGTGGGAGAGAGAAGTCGAAGAAAGAGAGAGAGAAGAGAAGTCGAAAGGAGAATTCGTAGAGAGTTCCACAAAAAATTCGAGAGTTAGCACTCAATGGACATCAGCACCAACCCGGAAGTCGCGATTTCTCACTCAATTTCTCACTCAATTTCTCACTCAATTTCTCACTCAATTTCTCACTCAATTTCTCACTCAATTTCTCACTCACCTCTCCCATTTCAACCACTCACTCGACTCCATCCCCTTGGTCTCAACAGCCACCCTATCAGCGACCAAAAACGCAGAGTAAAACCCGACCCCAAACTGCCCGATGAGATTGTCCGTAGAGGCGTCCCCCTCAGACGTTTTCATCGCTTCCGAGAACGCCTTGGTACCAGACATGGCAATCTGACCCAGATTGTTGACAAGCTCATCCTTGGTCATACCGACCCCATTGTCCTCGATCGTTATGGTGCGAGAGTCTTTGTCAACGCGGATCCTTATGCCCATATCGTCATCGCCGTCCTCCCCACCCGAGCTCTCCTTCGAGATTGAAAGGAACCGCCTCTTGTCGCACGCATCGGCCGCGTTCGACACCAGCTCCCGAAGGAAAACCGCTCTGTCGGAGTACAGGCTATTAATTATTATCTCCATGGTCCGACGAACGTCAGAAGTGAACGAGAAAGTCTCCTCCTGAGTAGCCGTTGAGCAGAGGGGGGAGGGAGACAACGGGACCCGACGAGGGGTCACCAAGAAGGACGCGCGATACGCCGGCTCCCGGGAAAATGGAGAGAGATTGAACGCTACTGTCGTCGCCAAAAAGAGACAGGCGATGGTTATCGACGAAAAAATCATTTCAAAATTCTTTTTCTTAAAGTTTCTTATTTCAGTCGGCCATGTGGTCCTTTCTTTCAAGACCCCAAACCCCAAATCTCGAAATCTGGGTCTTCCTTTACTTCCTCTTCCTTCCGAAGACAGACAGGTCTTTATCCCAATCACCTGGGGGCACCTTTCAGAACATTTCGGTAAGTAAAACTTCCCCGCGGCTGCCCCTTTTCCCATCTTGCAGCCGTTCGATGAGATGCTTTACCCAATGCCCTCGCTGCAATCATTTACAGGCTTTCCATTTGTCTGGACTTCGGGGACAGGATCCTATGCATTCAATCCTCAATCCTCGGCTCCATCCGCGTCGAAATGAATCAAAAGTACCACTGGTACCCGGGATCAAGTGTCTTCCGCCCATGTATAACGTTAATTATCGTGATTAACGACGTGGAACACTTAAATCCACGCCAAAAGACAAGATTTATTCTCCACTTGAGTTCCTTCCAGGGATGATTCCTTGTCCCCCTCGGCCTGAAATGCAATTTAAACGCCTCCTGCTACTTTTGATGGCAAGGATAAGTCCATTGAATGAATTCTTGTATCGGATTAAATTTCCAACAACAGGGCACAGCTTGTCCTTCTGACTTGGCGTTATGGGTGTGTGTTGTGTTGCTTGTTGTCGTTTTTGTGTTTTTCTGTCTTTGTTCGTTGTAATACTCGCGGCGGTATATACTTTGCGCGTCATGCTTATCGTCAACTAACACCTCTGAATACGTAAACAATCTTTGCAATGTAACACAACTCCAGCCCCTCAAGGCACATTAACGTTCCAGTCCATGAACACAGAGAACACGGAACCAGAACACAAACTCTTCTAACACGCAAAATCCTTTGCTCAGCTTGCTAGCTACTACACAACCTTTAATATAGCCGGAAGAAGACAAAAGAAACGGACTAATATCACACCTTTCGAGCACTTGAAAACTCCAAAGAAAGGTTACCTTTTGAGCACTTGAAAACTCAAAAATAAAAGACCTTTGAGAAAAAATGTCATCCCTACGATGCTCTGAGACGATCCCCTTCGACGACACCTCCGTCGTCAGCACGGGTAATAGCGGTGGTGCGCCCTCGCCACCACCTTTACTCCTCCCCTCATCGTCTCTCACCGTTGATGATAACGATAATGTTAGCCAACCACCAGGAAGAGGAGTGCTGTCGCTGTCGACAACATTATCAAGATCCCCCTCACCGAACTCTGCCGCCTCAGCTACAGCTACCACTGGTAGTAATAGCGAAAGCTTCAGTGATACCGGGAGCGAAACTGCAGCATCTTCACCCTCGGTGGTATCTTCCCCTGATGGTACTGTCAACGGTGTAGATGACTGTGGAACATACGCTCCCACGGGTCCGGACGAATACCTCACGGGCGACATTCTAACCTCGTATAAATACGTGGTAGAGTGCGAGTCGCACTCGATATTGCGCGAGCGATTTGATACTCTTTTGAATAAGGAGAAGACCAGTTGTAAGCCGATACCGCCGGGATGGTGCAGTTCTCCGCTGAGGAGGCAGCATCATCACCAAGGTACTGGGGGAGGAGGGGACGGAGGACACCAGGGAGGGGTTGGAGCAGTACGCGAAGGCTGGAGGAAAAAGATCGTCGAGTGGTTCTTCCAAGTCGCTGACGCATATCACCTACACCGCGAGACCGTGTCGATATCGATGTCATTTCTCGACCGCTTCCTCTCCCTCTCCCCATTAACCCCCCCGATAGCGTCCCCCACCTCTTCTGGAGGAAACGGAACACCAACTTCACCACCCCAACACCCCCTTACACAAAAGAAACTCTTCCAACTCGCCTCCTTAACATCCCTATATGTCACCACAAAACTCCATTCCGCATCACCGATGTCTCCACCTCTATCGATCCCGCTACTACTCTCCCTCTCGCGCGACTCGTTCACGAGGTCCGACATTGTCCGCATGGAGAAGTTGTTGCTCAGAAGGATCGGATGGGAGCTCTACCCCCCACAACCGATGAACTATGTGAGACCGTTTGTCAGGATTCTCGAGGAGAGTCACCGCGAGCATATTTTCTCCCAAAAGCTGCCCCAAAAGCAGTCCCGAAAGCAGCTCCAACAACGTCCTACCTCTCGTCCCACCTCCCCCCTCCCCACCTCTTCCCCCGACGTCGAGAGGATCGTCCTGCTCCCCCTCCGCACCCTCCTCGAGACCGCGGAGTTCCACACGGAGCTCTCCGTGTGTGAGGGGTATTTCAACCAATTTCCCAAACATGTCATCGCCATCGCTTCTGTCCTGAACGCCATGGACGATAATAACACGGTCGATAATGGCAGGGAGTCGAAAGAGGTGAATGAGGGATTGTCCCCGAGGGGAGCGTATACAAAGAGGGTCAGGGAGATTTGGATCAGGAAGGTTTGGGAGATTTTGGGATATCGCTGGGAGGATGTTTCCTCCCAGGAAAAGGAAATGTCCTCTCCCAAATTCTCATTCCGTCCCGTTCCGCCTAGTCCTGGATCGCCCGTGAACGGAGCAGAGGGCGAGGGCGATGCCACCGGCCAGGATGATGCCATTAGGCAACTCAATGACACCATCACTACCTGCAGAGAAGGGTTGATGAAAATGTATCTCTCCTCCCAAGGGTACAACGCCCTCTCAGATCCTCCCCCTTCCAGCAGTGCTAGCAGTGCCAACGCTGCCCGCTGTTCGACTCCGGTCCAGAACGCCTCTTCTACGGACAACCAACGGACGCCAGAAGGGCAACGTCCACGTCAATCGGACCCGACCTACAGCGATCCCTACCGTTCTACGACGTCATCGCACGACGGGGACCAGCAGAGACACTCGCTTACGTGTCTAGACGATATGGCGGATAGGGAGGTCAGCTCTTATTCTACCTCGGAAAGGGGAGATGATATGGATGCGAGTGGGAAGAATGGAACTGGTGAACATCGTCAATATCTTCAACATTGTCTACGGTCCAAGTCTCCGGGTATCGGGATCATTACGAACGGTGATGGGAAAGGAAAAGACGATCGAGGACAACGGCAGGCTCAACACCACCACCAGGAACGGAAAGGGGCGGACCTACGCGTGCAAACTTGCATGCAGTTCAACATGTCGTCTGGACCCGAAGGAAAGGGGAAGAACGACGCTTCCTCCGAAGGTTCTCGCGACGAGTTTAATCCCAGTCCTACGAGTGTTATCAATGGCGGAGGGGAGGGGGAAGACGACAATGACAAAAATGATGGGAGGGAGGAGAAAGGGAAGAAGAGGGAGAGGGACGGGATGGGGGAGGAGGAAAGAGACAGGAAATTTTGTAGGAAGGAGGAGGTGGTAAGAGTTGAGTGAAGTGAGATGGGGGTGCGTGGTTGTTGGTTGGGAGATTTTTGAGAGGAGAGATGGGATGCGTTTCAACAGTTTTGATGTGATTAACGTAAGAGGAAATTGCAACATTGTTGGGCGATGCAAGACTAAAAGAAACAGAAAAAGAAGAAAAAAGGGAAGTGAGTGAGTGAGTGTGCGAGAGGAAGAGGGAGAGGGAGAGGGAGATGGAGAGAGAGAGAGAGAGAGAGAGAGAGAGAGAGAGAGGGAGCCCTTACGCAACTGGCGCAAGACCATCTGTATTTTTACGCTGCACCTGTCCGGCTGGTAGTTTGTTCAATCAGGATGGTACAGAATGCTGCTTATGGTGGGACTAGATTGCACAGTTAGTGAGTGAACAGCCGGGTCGTTGTACTTTATATAAATTGTTTGATTTGGGGAGGTCCGAGGGTGTGTGAAATAGAACATAGAAAACGCACGATAAAGAACCGCCAAAGCCAGGGAATTAATGTTTCCTTCCTTTTGGCAGTTCTTTCCCTTACCCATATCCCAACCCCTCCCGTGGAAGGTGGGGATGTTGGATCATGGAGAGGAAATTTGAGTTGTGCACGGGGTGATAACGATAAACATACGGACGGGGTTTATATATAAGATTTGTTGTAGTTCCTTGTTCTCTTTTTGCAGGCAAAAGAAAACACATCATTCATTCTTACAAATAAAAACAAACAAATCCACCAAAAATCCCCATCTTTCCCGTCACTCACTCATTCATCCATCAGCTACATGTAATCGGGGTCGTTTCCGAAGTCGATATTGGTGTGGAACTTGAGGTGCATCTTCTTGTCGTGCATCTCCTTCTTCTCCCTGGCAATATCCCTGCTCCCATTCTCGCTCATGATCTTGTCAGCGATCTTCCAGTGGCTCCGCATGACATCAGTCTCCCACTCGGGCTTGTCATGCCCAAACTCAAAGTGGCACTTCCTGAGGTCCGCCTTAACCTCCTGTGCGAGGTTACCCCGGACGCTGTCGCACTCCTCCTGCGAGTACTTCTTGAAACCCCTCCTATAATCTGTGCTCCAGTCGTGCTCGTCATCTCCGAAGTCGATGTTGGTGTGGAACTTGAGGTGCATCTTCTTTTCATGCATCTCCTTCCTCTCTTTGGCAATGTCCCTCTGCTCAGCTTTGAGGATGCCCTTAGTGCCACTGTGGGCAATACTCTCGTATATGGGCTTGTCATTACCGAAGTACAGGTTACTCTGCTTAATGAAGCGCTCCACGTCCTTGTTCAGCACGCCAGTGTACTTGTGGAGCTCGCCGGTGGGATCGGCAAGTTTACTGTTGGCCAAGAGAAAAGATGTAGGGGGTTAGAAGGGGCGGTCAGAGTATGGACGGCTGGCGGGCCGACATGGACATGGCTGGTGCACCTGTCAGATAGCCACTGTCCTTTAGCCTCTACAAAACAAAAAGCAAACAACAAAAAACAAAAAATAATTCACTCTCACTCTCACTCCCACTCTCACTCCCACTATCACTCTCACTCTCACTTTCACTCTCATTCTCACAACAAGTAGAAGGGAAACAAAGCCTCGACAGCTCTTGCTGTTTTGCTTTTACACTCACCTGTCCTGCACATAGTCAACTGGTTCATCGCCAAAACTAATGTTTGTGTGAAATTTAAGGTGCATCTTGAGGTCGTGCATGTGCTTCTTTTCCGCCGCGATGTCCCTCTTCTCAGCCTGGAGGATGTCCTTCTGCCTCCTCTGTGCATCCGTCTCCATCTTTTCATTGTCAAAGCCAAAGACAATGGACGTCTTCGTGTTCGCAATCTTGCGCTCATTCAACCGTTTTGCAATCACTTGCCGGGACTCGAGTTCGCCCCGTCGAGCGACAATTGCCTCAAGACCAGTCGCGGTCGTTGTCTGGAAACGCTTTGGGGCATTCTTCCCAGCGTTAATTGGCCCCGTATGCACCATATTAAATCTTCGTTTCTATTTGGCGACCTAACTATAAATGTTATAAAGCCGAAGTAAAGATAGGTACCGAATTATTCCCAGGAGTGTATAGTGGGGAGGGAGTTTTACCCGCTGCAGTGATCTGATCACCGAGTCTGTTGTGATCTGCAAAATGACGAAAGCACCCCAATTTGTTTGGGGATCACTATTGTAACTTTCTTTCCCTGCACCATATCACTAGTACAACGCAGGATTCCAACTTAAACTTGCAAAATATAAAAGCATGCCCCTCCTTGGCAAACAGTCTGCAGCTGCTGCAGCAGCGGCGGAACGCTACAAAGATGTTCCAAAGCAAGGTCGGCTCGACGCACTCCGCCCCTACATCATTAAGTACAAAATATTTCCCCACAATTCCGACCCGGCAAACGCGCCCATTCGCATGGAAGAGCTCAAGTTACTAGTCCGTCAATGGAACATGCATCACGAACGAAATTTCTGGAGGAACCACCCGGACAAGGATAGCGTTGTCATGGCATTGTATAAGAAGCTAAAGGAGCTGAAGGCGATCAAAGAGGCGAAACTTAACAAACCGGCTGTGACGATCAGCATTCCGAAGCCTGACAAAAAGACTGACTTTGCGAGAAGGTGAGGAGCATGGTGTTTCAAAACTAGTTTTTCATCCCCCGTCGAGACGGTTATGCGCCGCGGACAATCCTTGTGTATCCTCGACTTCTGCACGTTTCCCTTCTAACGATAAATTATATATTTTTGTGCGCAGCCCTCGCAAGACGATGATGACCCACAAGTCGCATGGGTTGTCCGTTGATATTGAAGAACTGGACGATCACCTGAACAACACCGGATTCGATCAGGTAACTAGCATCGACTCGCCGAGCAAAGCGTTCCAAAAGAATTTGTTTACTAAGAAGGGGTACGGTCATAGCTCCATTCACATGGACGGGGATGAACACGAGGCATACCTTAACATTGTATCAACTGAAGGGCTACTGGCCATGTCACGCAGCGATGGGCAAATTGCAAAGCCAATGGATCCGGCTGACATCCAACGCCAGTTGAGGGAAGAAAGACTGGCAAAAAGGCATGGTGGGAGTAGTGTCGAGTTTGTGAACGATGGTGGATTGGAGGATCACACTACCGAACCAACCCTCGGGGGGGGCAGTGCCAGCGACAACAGCACCGACGCAGTCGATCCGAAAACTCGGGTAAAGCGGAAGTGCGCCGCTGCATTGCTTAACATGTCCCTCCGAGAGCAGATGGAGGTCCAGTTCGTCAACGAAGGAGGGCTTAAGTCACTCCTCGAGCTCGCGTTGTCAACAACAGACCACGAGACACTACGCTACTGCATGAGTTGCATTTTAAATTTGGCAGGGGAAGGGACCAAGGACACTAAGTTGTTCGACTTTAACATCATACATGCCATCTCACAGCTTGGGGAGACGCACGACAGCAGAGTGGAGCAGTATGTGGCGAAGAGTTTATGCTTCTTCACAATGCTGGACGACATAGAAGAGAGACTGATAAGCGATGGGATTATTATGCCGCTAAGTAAAATCACCTTACACAGTAAGAACCCCGTAACAAGGATGATAGCGTGTAAGGGCTTGATTAATCTGTCACATTGCTTAACCGGCAGTATAGCAGATACAGTGAACAAAAACATTTCGCACTGCCTGAAGAAACTGTGCGTGTTGCAGGTGCCCTTCCTTTCTTTTTTCTGCGCCAATACCATCCAAGTGCTCTCCACGCTTCCCATGGCCCGGCAGAAGATCGGGGAAGAAGGTGCCATTGAGATTCTGAATACACTGATTCGAAATTTCAGCGAGGGGAGGACTCTCAAGGCTGTAGCTATTGGACTGTGCAATTTGTCCCAGCTCAAGAGCTGCAGAAAGGATATGGTTTCCATGGGCATCATCGAGGTTTTGACTGACATGCTGAAGAATGGAGGAGAGGACACTGTATATTTGTGCACATTGGCTCTCAGCAACCTCACTGCTCAACCTGATTTGCGTCTCATCATTGGCAGGAAGGGAGCCATTAAGGTGCTGTGTGGCTTATTGGCCAGCGAAGACACAAAAACTCAGGCGGTGGCGAGCAAATCGCTTGCAAACTTTGCGTGCGATGCAAATTGCCGCCTAGAAGTAGTGAACAACAATGCCATCGAGCCCATGATCAGGCTCCTGAAAAGCGAGGAGGAGGGGCCCCGCCACGACGCGCTTGGGGCTATTTGCAATCTCCTTTCATTCGAAGACACCTACCTGAAGGTAATGGATAGCAACCTCATCAGCACCCTCACGGAAATCATGGACCACGAGAACTTGCTTGAGGGAATCAGTCTGGCGTTGTTTAATATGAGTTGTTGGGTGGAAACAAGGGAGAAGTTCGTCGAGCAGGAGGGAGGAACTTTGTTGGTCAGGCTTTTGACAAATCCTAATCTGCTACATTTGCAAAGACAGATATTGACCTCCATCAGCAACATAGCGAGCAGCCCAATTAGTCACTTACACCTTTTAAAGTCGAGTCAAGGGGGAAAGAACTTCGTCCAGGCGCTAAACCAGCCCATCCAAGATAGCTACAAAAATAGGGGCGACCCCGAGTTCGACGAGGAAGATTTTGACGAAGCAGCTAGTAAGATCGCGCGCATATTGATGTGCCTGAGCACCACAGAGGAGTGCTGCAAGCGGCTGGTAAGGGATGGGGCGGTGCTTCTCTTGGTCGATCTGAGTAAGCAACAGAACGACAACACAAAACTGTGCGTGTCTGCTTGCTACTATAACCTGTCGCTCAAGTCAGTCCTCACCGACCATGGATTCTTGAACAGCCTCATCGATCTGTCCTCCACAAATATCAACCAGCGGGTTGTCTGGTGTGCCATGACCTTTAGCAACCTAACCTGCTACAACAAGGGCAGAACAATCTTTGGGAAGGAGATTGTGAAAGTCGCGCCCTGTCTTGCCGCCATGATGAGAAGCGGATGCGATGACGCCGAAAAAATCCAGAAACATTGTGCCATAGCACTCTGTAACAGTCTGAGTGTGTGGCTCAAGAAGGATCATATCGAAAAAATGGTCGAAACCGGCTTGATTCAAGATCTCATTGTCATCGCCGTCTTAAGGGTCAATGTCGATTATATTAAGACGGACTTGGCCAAAGCTCTCGCAAACTTGCTTTTTACTCTGGATACGAGGACACTGATGGTTGAACAGGGAATCATGCACAGTCTGATCCGCCTGACTAAGCAGGTTCGCACCAGTGAGGTTATTACGCTTTGCATCTCAGCCTTGACAAACTTGACCGCTGAACCGAATTTGGAGAGTGTTTACAGCGCTTCGCTGATGGAGATGAACGCAATTCACGTGTTGGTGTCGCAGGCAGTTAAGCCGATGGCGCCCTTAGACGTGAAGAAAATGTGCGCGAGCGCCATTGTGAGTCTTTCGAGACTGCCAATGACACATAAGTTCATGATGAAGGAAAAACAATTGATAGCAGCCATGGTCAGAGTTGGGTCGCTCAAAAAGTTCGAGGGTGTCGTCGAAAAATGCATGGAGGTACTTTGGAATTTGTGTAATGACCCTGACAACCATGGGGGACTGCTATCTCAGAATGTGGTTAGTGCGATTGTGCAGCTCATCGACAACGGTAACTTTGCGACTAGACAGCTTGGCGTATGCGCGCTTTGCAACTTGAGTTGTAGCGAGGCGGCCTACGTTAGCGTCGCGGAAGACTCCATGGACTGCTTAATCAGAACCATGCAGATGGCCAGCATGGGAATGGAGACTCGAATGAACGCGATGAAGGCCGTGTGCAATTTGGTGGTGTTTTACGAGCCCGCGAGAAAGCTCGCGGTGGACGGAGACCTCGTCCCGGCGCTGGGAACTATGCTGAAGCTGTTGAGCGACGAGGAAGAGAAAATGATTATGGCAAAAATAATGAGGGCCATCTCATTTTACAACGACGGACATGTAACTATTCAGGACAGCAAGGGTATGAACATCTTGCTGAGGTTAAGCAAGCTGGAGAACGCTGAGCTGAAAAGCGACGTTAGCATTGCCCTGCTCAATCTGAGTACTTGCATGTTCCAGAACCAGCTGGTTGAGGATGGTATCATTGAGGCGATATTTTGGTTGACTCTGCAAGATTTGCTAGGCTTGACAAAGCCAGTTTTCGAACGGTGCAGTGCAGTGGTGCGGAATTTGACAAAGAACGAAAAGACGTTGGGAAGGGTCGTGCTGGAGGACAAGCTCATGACAGTATTGAAGAAGATGGCCGACTTCGACAACGACTTTGTCAAGTTCAATGCCTGCATCAGTCTGTATAACATCAGCTGCTATGGAGATAGTCAGGATTTAATGGTGAGGCACGGCATTATAAACACCATTGTCGGGCTAGCGGAAGCTGGAATAAGCAAGATGAGGAGCATTTGCTCAGCGGCATTGCACCAGTATCCCCAGGAATTGCTCAAGGACAGCAAGATTATCGCGATTTTGATGAGCTTGCTTAGCATGGACACAAGTGTGATGGACGATACGGAAGTAACTATCAAGGAGAACAGCAGCGAATTGACGAGCATTCCAGTCTTATGGGAAGTTCATGGGGCAAAGGTGGAGTACAGCCGGATTGAAGTCAAGCCCAGCTGGCAGAACCCGTTGGTAGAGAGGTTGCTTCCTTTTATTAGCGGCAAGGTCGAGGATAAGTTGGAAGTGGCACAAGGGATGGAAGGAAGTGACGATGGTCCAAGTGTAGTGAGCGGCGGAAAAATTGTCGGGGAATATTCTAAAATGATGGTCGAGCATGTTAAGCAGACACCTGCAGATTTTGCCCGGCCGATTCCCGGGTCTGAGTTGAGCATGACTGCGAAAACAGAGTTATACAAGAAGACAGAGGAAGAGGAAGAAAACGAAGATGAGGAAGATGCCATTATGAGCATGAACATGGTTCCGTTCAGATCAGTGGGGGACAACGGGGGCGATGGGGAGGGCGAGGGCAGGGAGGAGGACGAAACCTTGGATTTTGATGGTGGATCAAGTGGTGTAGGTCTACCGGTCTTGAGTCCCCCGCTTCTCTCAGGAGACAGTCTAAATCTTTTGGAAGAAGAGAGGTACGATCCTTCGCTGTTGATGACAGGGGGGTCAGGCGAGGTCAGTAAAGCTTTAGCCCATCATGGTGTAAGCAAAAATTCCTTAAGAGCTAGCTTTGCTACAAAAATCACCACTAGCATGCCAAGCATTGACATTGGGGGAAGCGAGGGTAGAGGTAGTCCGAAAACGAAGGTGGCCACTTTAGCTAAGAGTAAGAAGAGCAAGAGCTTCGGCAAAACCTTCCAGCTGGCCAAGCAGAAGAAAACCGAGAGTCTCACAAATGACTACAAACAGATGCTGTTGATGAGGGAAAATAACTTGTATTGATGTATGTGAATTACGATGTGGTAAAAGAAAATTAGCAGCTAGCACAGCGGAGATGCGTTTATTTATAAAATACGACATTGGCCTTCTAGAGGGGTTGAAAGGTTTTTTTATTTTATTTTTCTGGATTTTCTTTTTCTCTCAGTCTCACTGCGGAGCGTGAAAAATCAGAACCCGTCAACAATCCTAAATTAAATCGAAAAAAACCTTAGAACTATTCAGATGGCGTCCTTCGCAGATGGGGGCTTGGATGAAGGTAATTTAGCTTGTTAAACAATTTCCTTCACCTGAAACTGTCATCAGTTGATGGCCAGAACAGATACAATAGTTTGTCCATGTAAGGGGGCCTGACGGTTTTCAAATGCTAACACAATACCTCTCTGGTCGCAGAATCCATCCAAATTGCGCTTTACTCTGTATTTAGTACTTTCTGCTCATTCGGTGCTGGGCAGGGGGGGGCAGACCAGATGGACAGTGCACACCTGATGAAGCTCTGCCGTGATGCGCAGTTGATTGATGGTCGTCTTACTCGCACAAACATTGATTTGATATTTACCAAAGTGACCGGAAAAAATTCAAAGCGCCTCAACTATAGGCAGTTCTTGATGGCCATCCAACTCTTTGCTGAGAAAAAGAGAATGCACCCGACCAAGGTGATGATGCAGGTTGTCTCTATCCAGGGTCCCTCTGTCAGTGGTACCGTCGCCAACCCAAATCGCTTCCACGACGACAAGACAACGTACACCGGCGTGCACACACAGGGCGGGCCGACCAAGCATGACAACGCTATCTCTCAGAGCAATCTTCTTGACCGCACGGTTGCTGACGTCCGGGGAGTGAAAATTAAGGATCGCGTGACTTTGCCCACAAAGCGTTCGCTGGTACCTGGCGAGATCGGTGTGCAGGCGCAAACCCAGCAGCAAGGGGGCGCCACCGGAGGGAGGGGCTACGATGTCGACGATGGTATGGCCAACATGAACATAAGTGGCGGGACAGAGAAGTCAACACCATTCAGCAACATGCTGAGTGGGAATTTGAATGCTGAGCAGGCAAAACATTTCACTGCCCACGACTTAGAGGAGCACCTTTTTGAAAATTTTTGCAGCTACAATAGCAAGACGGCAAACTCGCCAGAGCCCCAGATGGACTCTGCCTCGTTTGTCAAGTGGAATCGCGACTTGAAGCTGATCGGCAAGGGGTTCACGACAACTGACTGCGATTTAATCTTCCAGAAAAGCAAGGCTGGCGGAAACTACGCCAAGCGCATCACATTTACAGAATTTCGTCAAGTTGCCATTCCGTTGATAGCTCAAGCAAAAAAGTGCAGTGAGCTGGATTTATTGCAGAGGTGTCAGATGAACCAGGGCAAGGTCCTGAAAGGAACCGTCGCGCAGTACAACAAATTCCACGACGACCGCTCGACATACACTGGTGTGCACACCCAGGGCGGGCCCACAAAAATTGACAATGTCATAAGCCAAGAGATGCTCGGTAATCGCACTGTCCAGGCGGACATTCGTGGGGTACCCATTCTCGCCCACAACAAGAACTACACTCACGGTGATGCAAGCCACGGGAGCACCCTTAGCGACGCCCGGGAGGGGAAGGAAATAATTGCAGAGACGCCCATGTATTCCAGAGAGGGCGGCTTGCCGCCAACTCCCAATTCTGTCGCACCAGAGGCGTTTAGGAGCGAAACACAGCGCCAGAATCAGTCCCAATACGCGAAGATGGCCGTGGTTGATTCGCAAGCGGAGGCAAAGAGAAGGCAGAGGCAGCAAGAAGAGGAGGCATATCGTCAACAACAGTATTACGCCCAGCAGCGGAAGGCCCAGGCAGACCGGGAAGAGGCGATGCGCCGTGAAGCCGCTGCCAACCCTCCCCCAGCTCCTGTGGTGAAAAAGAGGTTCAGTCTCAACAGGGGCAATCCTGTCGAGGGCATGAGCGGCCTCGCGGCGAAGAAGGCCATGGGCATTAACCACGCGACAATTGCGGGCGAGGCCAACAGGCCCGGGGGCATATACGATCGACTTAGCAATACCAAAAGCTTCACCGGGGTTTATGCCAAGCGCTTTTCGAACGACCCCGGAGGTGGTAGGATCAATGGCGATACGATTAATAGCCGGCATCACGGCTTTAACGGGGACACCAACCGTGGAACAGACCAGCGAGTTGATGATATCAGTCAAATATTGAGGAGATGAAGGTAATGATCAACCACATTGATATTATTAACGAGTGCAAGACATCAAAACAGCGAGCAGGAAAGGGGAATTTCCCCCTCCTTGCCTGACTCTTCGACCTTCGGAGTGAACAGCCCACAGATGGCACAAAAAAGAGCCAAAAAGATCCTAAATGACCCAAAATCGAAAGAAAGATACCCATCGTCGAAACTTGAAGTTCAATTTTTCCCCATCAGAAATCTTTCTATCATTATCCTCCGTTCAGTACCGACCTAGTTGGTATTTTGTGCTTGACTCGAGAACATTTCAAACTCCTAATTATCTTTTAAAACCCCTTGCCCCCCCCCCTCAGAATCGAGTCAGGTCTACAGGCAGGTCTACAATCACAGAGGCATGTCCCTTCATCAATTTGCTAGCTCGGTGGCCCCTGTTGAGGAGATCGATAAGCCTCTTACCTCCAAGGACGGGAACAAGGCTGACCCTGATTCTGCAGCTGTTGCCGCTGCCAAGCGGCGTAAATCGAACTCATCTGTCTCCTCTTTGAATGGCTTAGGCACTGCAAGTGTAGATACGAGCGCTAATACAACCATGGAAACTAGTGATGGCGATGGGAGTGATTCCGATCCTGACGAGGAGCTTTTGGTTGTAGATGCTGAACCAGTGAAGAGGAATGACAGTGAGCAGAAACGAAAGCACGAATTTATTGCTTTGTCTTCAGATAGTTCTGATGCTGAGATTGAGTCTGACGGCAGTGCATCTTCGACTCCATCGGTCCCGGTATCTGATGATTCTTCTTTTTCCTCCCTTGAAGTGTCAAAGACGAAAAAATCTTCGTCCAAGCTCTTTGAGCGTGTTCAGGCGAATGCCAAACGGGTGGCCCCTCCTTCTCTAAAACCGGTGTCGTTCGCGTCTGGTTTTGGCTGGATGTCAACGAAGAAGACTGAGAAGGAGATATTGAAATCGCAACAAATTGCACGGAAGGCGTTGATCAATCGTACGACTGCGAAGAAGAGAAATCAGCGAAAGAGAAAGGACGAGGAAAATGATTACGACTATAGTGATAGTGATGGTTTCGTCGTCCGAGATTCTGATGAATCATCGGACACGGAGGAAGAATTTAGTGTGGGTGAAGAGGAAGAGGAAGAGGACGAAGATGAATTGGACTTCGTCGAGGACTCGCCACCAAAAAGAAAGAAGGGAAAGAAGAAAGAGGACGAAGATGGATTGGACTTCGTCGAGGAGTCGCCGCCAAAAAGAAAGAAGGGGAAGAAGAAAGAGGACGAAGATGGATTGGACTTCGTCGAGGACTCGCCGCCAAAAAGAAAGAAGGAAAAGAAGACGAACAAGGATAAGAAGAAGAAGAAGAAGAAAGAGACACAGGCGGTTGAGATCGTTCTCTCTGATGTTGATGTCGACAGCAACTCGGACGTGGAGGTATTGTCCGCCAGCGGGAAGAGCGGTCGTTCTCAGAGCGAAGCAATTGATAATTCCGGTTTTGATTTACCTCGGAGATCTGAGGCTGAGCTAGAGCAGGAGAAGGCCGCACGGAAGGCTGCAAGGAAGGCTGCTAAGGGCAACCTATATAAGGAGACCTTTGCAGAATTCAAAACGAGACATGAAGACGAAGAGGTGGAAATCGACAACCAGGAGGAGGAGTCTGAGGAAGAGTATGATGCTGAGGAGGCGGACTTGGAAGAGGCTAACAAAGTTTTGAACGACGTCGAGATCCTGACGAAGAGTATCATCAGTGAAGTTGCGAAGTGGTCCGAGGGGGGAGGGAGTTGCCAAGCTAATGACAATGGGAATAGTGACAGCAACGGCATCGGTAACGGCAACGGCAACGGCAACGGCAACGGCAACGGCAACGGCAACGGCAACGGCAACGGCAACGATGGGAAGCACTGCTTGGATGATGACGTGGATGAAAGCAACAACGGCGCCCTTGCTGTACACAAACTCTCCGACGATGTCCGGAACAGCAACACGCCCTCCGCCTGGATAAGCAAAGAGTTGATGGCTGAGCTTTGTCCCAATCTGAAGCTTGCTGACTACCAGCTCTTGGGAGTGAATTGGCTAGCTCTCCTCTCTAGGATGCACTTTGGCGACAAGAAGGCGTCAACCGCTGCTGCAAAGAAGAAGAACGTCGTCAACGGGATCCTGGCAGATGAAATGGGTCTCGGAAAGACCATTCAGACAATCGCGTTCCTGGCTTGGCTGCGCGATAGCAAGACGCCCAAAAAGTACAAGAATGTTCCAGCACCGTCGAAAAGCAAGCAACTTTTCTCGGACGACTCGGGAGACGAAAAGCCGACGACTTCGAAGCGTGGGAAAGCGGCTCCCGCTGGGCCTCAAAAGACGGTAATAATTGAGGATGACTCTTCTTCGGACGAGGATTTTGGCAGGCACCGCCTCGCGAGTATTTACCACTCCTCGGACGAGGAGTGCTCCGGCTCCGACGATGAGGGAGAAGACGAGTCTGATGGAGAAGTTGTTGAGATTGATCCCAACCCTCCTCACCCCCACTTGGTCGTTGTTCCTTCGTCCGTGCTCGATAACTGGTTTAATGAGTTCACTAAGTTCTGCCCCAGTCTTGTTGTTGTCAAGTATCATGGCTCTCTGAAAGAGCGCCGTGTGCTTCAACAAAGGCTGCTGCGCTCGAAGAGGCCCAAGAACGCAAAATCGCCACGACTCAAGCTTGACGTCGTTCTCACCCCATTTAGCTATTTCAGCTCCGAAAAGGGGGAGGACCGCACGTTCTTTAAAAAGAATCTCAGTTTCGACTACATGATTATAGACGAGGCTCACTGTCTGAAGAACCCCAGAGGATCCCGATATAAGAATTTGGTCAGGTTTCCCATCAACAAGCGCCTGCTACTAACGGGGACACCGGTCCAGAATTCTCCGAAGGAACTCATGACGCTGCTTTGCTTTTTGATGCCCTTCTTCAAGGATAAGAAAAGGTCCGAGGACGATGACGGTGGGCAGAAGATGCTTTCACACTTTGTAGTGGCGACGAAGAGGAAGGTCAAATCCGGTGAGGACAGGCCCAAATTTAGCACCGAGAAGAGTGCATACGATCGGCTGAAGGCGCTAATGCAGCCCTTCGTTTTGAGGCGCAAGAAGAGGGACGTCCTGTCGCAGCTAATTCCTCCCAAGACATACAAACTCGAGGCGCTGCCCTTTGATGAAGCGACGCGGAGGGTGTATGATGGTCTAATTAAAAGGCATCTGCTAACCAAGGAGCTTAGGGAACTACAAGCAAAGGCCGTGAGCAGGGGCGACTACTCGAAAACTACCTTGGATGACGGTGAGGGTAGCTTCCACAACATTTTCATGCAGCTACGGAAGGCTGCCAACCACCCCCTATTGCTGCGGACTCGATGGACCGATAAGTCGTCCGTAAAGAAGCTCAGTAAGATTCTCCACCAGCAGGAGTACTTTGGAGGGGACTCGAGCTGCACGATCGACCTTGTCAAGAAAGAAATCAAGAAGTGGAATGATTTTGACATCCACAGTGTGGCCCTGGAGCTCATCACACAGTATCCCTTTATGAGGGAAGAACTAGGGCAGTTTATTCTGGACGAACGTGACATGTTCAGCAGTCCAAAATTTACGCGGTTGCGGTCTTTGCTCCCCGAGCTTGTCGATAATGGGCACCGTATTCTTATCTTTAGCCAGTGGACGCAGAGTATGAATTTGCTCGAGTGTTTGTTGAACCACCTCAACCTCAAGTTTGTTCGCCTCGATGGCAATACCTCCATTCGCGAGAGGCAACCACTCATCGATCTTTTCAACACTGACAATAGCGTTAAGATCTTTTTGTTGAGCACCAGGGCTGGCGGTATGGGCATCAATCTGACCAGTGCCGACACTGTAATCACCCACGACTTGGACTTTAATCCCACCGGCGACCTCCAGGCGGAAGACAGGTGCCACAGGATCGGTCAAAAGAAGCCAGTAACAATAATCAAAATGGTCATCAAGGATACTGTCGAAGAGAATATCCACAAAATGCAGCAGGCGAAGACCATGATGAACAACGCAATTTTGAACGAGGAAGAGAGCGAAAGTCCCAAGAAGAAGGGTAAGGCAAAGCGGGGCGCAGGATCGTTGGGGGGTTCAACGAGCTCTGGAAAGAAAGAGGAAAAGGAGCTCATAGTCGACATCATCAAGCAGGCGATTAGCAAGTTTCAAGAAACGGAGGGAGCTGAGGACGTTTTTGGCGATGGCAGCAGTTAAAAATGATATTAAAAGATGAGGAGCGACGATGTTTCTTTTAGTGATTGTGTTTCTTGTGGCTTGCAAACAGTGTTTCTGTTTCTCCTTCACTTTATATGTAAATCGTTCATAAAGGATTCCCATCGAAATCTAAGCCAATTAAATTTTACTCTCTACTAATTCCGCCCCTTCCTCCCTAGATGATCTGTTTCGCCCCAGGCACCAGTTCCCGGACCCAGTACGCGCAGAAGAAAGTGAGCACAACACTCAAGAAGGTGCAGACGGCCCAGCCGCCCCAGAGCCAGGCGTCGCTGTCAAGGACAGTTTCTGAGTCCGTCTTGTCCCCTTCAAAGACGATCGTCTCGCCAGTGGCAGCCTCGTAGACGGCCACAAACGCCGCCGACATTGAGCAGACGAAGAAGGGGTGGATAATATATGCGGTGTATGCGGCGCCGGAGAGGATCTTGCTCCACTTTCCCGTCGAGTTGAAGTGGTTTCGGAAGAAGTCGAGCTGACAGAAGAGCATGAGGGAGATGAAGAGCCAGGAGACGACAAACAATCCCACAGTCAAGGGTGGGGCGTCATCTTTGTAGTCTTTGGCCGGGGTCGACTGCTGGTAGTAGAGGGAGTAGCCGAACATGGCTGTGGAGAAGAGTGTGATGGTCGAGTACATCTTCGTCCTGTGCTTGTCCATGATCTCAATGATGCCGCCTTCGACTCCTGACTCGAGCCAGCGGTTGCGCTTGGCGATGCAGCCTCCGTAAAAGTACATGACGTCGAAAGGGAGCGACCCTAAAGTGAGGGGCATGTAGGCGAAGACTCCTTGTCCCGTCAAAATAAAGATTACCCAGTTCAAGATGTTGACAAAGAAGCACCCGAGGAGCATCTTGGAGGGCGTAGGACAGCTCATCACAGTGGGGGTCGAGTGGTCCGTGTTGGCGTAGGCCGTATTGAAGACGAGCAGCCACCCGACGAACCATAGGGGGCCCGGATTCACCGCAATTTCCCACTTGATGTCGTGGTGAGAGCCGGCTTGGTAGATGAGGCCGAGGAGCGAAGACAGGACGAGACAGTATACTACAAAGGGGATGCCCAGACGTTTGAACTTGTCCCTCAGGAACATGAAATGCCCTTTCCTGTCGAAGCTCGTCGGTGTGAAGTATCCTGAGATGAAGAAGAAAGCGCACATAAAGTACGATTGGTTTTGGCCTAAGAGGGTGTTTCCGAAGGCCTTGAAGCTGCTAGAATAATTCCCAATACTGAAATACCAGCCAGTCCCCACAAATGAGCAAGTCTGGTGGTGTAGTATGACCACGGCCGTGAGAAATATCTTCAAGTTGTCGAGATAGTATAGCCTCTCCTTCTTGCCGGAAGGAGCCATGGAAGAGGCCTTGTCCTCGCCAGTGGAGGACGGGAGGAGGGGTCCTGAGAGAGCAGGCTCGGTGGGCTTCTTGCACATGTAGTAAATGGTCGCCCCCGTCACCCATGTGAAAATAAGCGAGCATGAGGCGACGGTCATGATATCGGGAGTTACACACAGGGCCAAAGTCAGGAGGCCGAGGGCCGAGGAGTGAACCCACATACTCTTGGACTTGGAGAACATGTTGTAGTTCGGTAAAGGCAAAAGGACAAATCAAAACAATTTAAAATAAAATAATAAAACTGAGCCTGTGCGCATGAAGATGTGGTGGACGACCAGGGAGTTGGTGCGAGGATGAGGCGTAAGAGTGATGCCAGGCATGGAAATCCGGATCAGCGAGTTGAAATGAGAGGGTGAATTTCTCACGGGATAAATTAGATAAACTCCCTTCGAAGAATCTCGCAGATAAAACATCGAACCGCTCCGCATTCTAAATTAAACTCGTTTCGCTCATCTTTTATCCTTCTATCCGAAGTGAACGTCCCAAATATCAGTTTCTCATTTTGATTGTTTTAAGTGTTTCAAGACATGGACTCGGCGGAGGAAGTGCATCTGACCGCTGAGGAGTTGCGAGAACTGGAAGCTGAGTTGAATGATGACTTGGAGTGTCCTCTAACGGATGACAGTGAGTCTGCAACTGCAGTTGCTGCCTTTGATGACGACTTGATCCTTCTGAAAGAAACCCTCACTACCGACCTAAATGAAAACGTGAGCAATAACTCTCCTTGTCTTGCCGACCTTGAGGGCTTTGAAAGTTTTAAGCAGACTAGCAATCTAATCAACTCGATTATGGAATCGTCATCGTTGACGGTGAAGGAGGCAAATGTAATGAATGATGCAGTAACGGATACGACGTCAACATCAAGAACAGCATCCGCCACCAAGGCTGTGGATGATAAACAGCTATCTCCGACAGAAATATTCGAGTTGGCAATCGGGCAGGCAGTGCGACAAACAGTGAACCACTTGGTTCAGCACACTGAGACTCAGTACGAGAATTT
>ERZ651776.1334-NODE-1334-length-29872-cov-4.986004_pt1 | contig 29872 bp, 12 predicted proteins | sample MGYA00514761_ERZ651776 | MGnify/ENA metagenome assembly ERZ651776
CGAGTTCTTCGCCGACTGTTGCCCGCGGAACACTTCTGCCCCGATGACGAGCTTGCAATCACCTGCAGCGTGCAGTCGTACGATAGGATGAACTTGAGTGAGCGGAAAGATTACAAGCGCATCGAAGGAGATCCTGTATGTCTCGCAGTCAACGCCGCGAGCGCTGCCCTCCTGAAGAACAAGGATATCCCCTTTGATGGCCCGGCGGCGGCTGTGAAGGTGATGCTTGACAGAAATGACAAAATCATCCTTGACCCGACCTTTGAAGAGCTCAAGAACGCCAAGTTAGAGATGCTGTATGCGGGAAATGACACTTGTTGCCTGATGCTCGAGTTTGGGGCCCTTGGAAGGGAGCCTGGTATTCCGGAGCACCAGGTGGCAACGCTGATGAGGTTTGCTCACAGATCGCTGCAGCCTCTTTTGGATGTGCAGAGAAAGTTCGCAGGAATAGGGCGCAACAAGTCGGGCAAAAGGAGCAACAAGGCTGCTGCGACCAAAGGCGGAGACACCGGCCTAGCAGCTGCGGCCGCAAACGACGACGTCGTCTTCGAGACTGAGCTGGGCTCCTTTTTGGCAGCCAATCTGGACGCGAGTGTTGACTCCGAATCCGAATCCGAATCTGATTTCGGCTTCAGTCGCGACCACGACTCCCACGACTCCCACGAATCCCACGACTCCCATGACTCTAGCTCGAGCGATCTGGAGAAAGATCTCTTCAACAAAGCCTTCGAAGAAACCCAAGAGCAGTTCGGCGACATGGCAATTACAATCTTCAACCCATCAAACGATGCGATTGACCTCGACACTCTCCGCTCCAAGCGATATCGCGCGAAGCAGGAGGGCGAGCTGAAGAGCCTGGTCTCTCACTTCCTCGCCAGCTCGCACCAAGACGCCCCTAACCACGGCAGCATCTTTGAGCTCCTGATGAAAAACGCCATGCGCGAATCCGCGCTGCGACACGGTGCGAGGCAGGACAGGAGGAACCTCAACGAGGTGCGACCGATAAGCGGCGCTGCTCCCTGCCTGCCCCCGTCGGTGCACGGCTCGGCGTTCTTCGCGCGCGGCGAGACTCAAGTCATGTCAACGGTGACCTTGGGATCTCCCCTCGACACAATGGACAAGCGCAATCCCTTTGCCCCCACGGTCGCCAGCCAATTGGAGAACAAGCAATTCCGCCGCAACATCCTCCCGATCGGCTCGATTCGCAGCCAGACGGACGCCAATTTAATCAACAACGCCGAGGAGTGGAGGAACCAGGTCAACAGCGATCTGACGGCCAAATTCGGCAGCTTCAACGAGGACGACAAAAGGCAGGCCTTCCTCCACTACGACTTCCCCGCCTACTCGGTGGGGGAGGTCCCTTCCGGGGGCGGCGCTAGCGCCAACCGCCGGTCCATCGGACACGGAATGCTGGCGGAAAAAGCCATCCTGCCCGTCCTCCCCCTCCCATGCTTCTTCCCCTACTCCATTCGAATGACCTCAGAGGTGATGTCCTCAAATGGGAGCTCTTCAATGGCCAGTGTCTGCGGCGCTACTATGTCGCTGCTGGACGCCGGGGTCATCTTGGAGCAGCCAGTGGCCGGAATTTCGGTCGGATTGGTCACCAAGACAGAAGCCGAGATCGTCGACGATAAGGACGGCTTCTCGCACTTCGCCAACGACGATGACTACAAGCTGCTGCTCGACATCACTGGCACTGAGGATCACTATGGCGATATGGACTTCAAGGTGGCAGGGACCGTCAAGGGCATCACAGCCATGCAGCTGGACGTGAAGTTGAGCGGCGGAATTCCCGTGGAGACCCTCATCGACGGCTTGTCGTTGGCGCGCCAGGGGAGGAAGTCAGTGCTCTGCGACATGGCCAAGGGCATGAGCGGCATGAGCGGCATGAGCGGATCCGATGGGCCCGATGGCAAGGGGTCTCTCATCGGCCTGGCCCAGAACCGGTCGCTCAAGTTCACCGCCCCACGGTGCGAGATCATTCGCTTCGATCCCAACCGCAAGCAGTCCCTCATCGGGCAGGGCGGGAACATAAAGAAGCTCCTGGAGGACCGGTTCGACGTCGCGCTGGACCTCACCCAGGACGGCCAGGCCATCATCTTCGGGGAGAACGAGAAGAAGCTCAAGCGCGCCAAGATGGCCGTCATGGAGCTGGTGAGCGACGTCGAGGTCGGGGGGGTGTACGATGGGGTCATCACGGAGATCAAGGACTTCGGGGCGGTGGTGGAGGTGCTGAGGAACAAGGAGGGCATCCTGCACATGAGCGAAATAACAAACAACCCTGAGCTCGTGACCAAGAGCCAGAAGGGCAATGTGGGGGTGGTGAAAGACTTGCTCGCAGTCGGGCAGAGGGTGGAGCTGCTCTGTACGGGGGTGGATAGAGTCAGGGGGCAGATCAAGTTCAGCCGCAGCAAGCTCGTCGAGAAGCAAATGCGGGAGAACGAGATCCCAGGCTACCCCACCGCAAAGGGAAAGCAGAACGATAACTCAAAGGGAGGCAGGACAGTCGACAGTAAAGATAGTGACAAGGAAGGAAGGAGCTCTTCAGTGAACCATTCCAACTTGCGAGCATTCAGAGACCACCACCTTGAGGAGGGTAGGAAGCTGGCGCTCGCAAAGGCCAAAGAAGAGGAGGCCAATGCGGCTAAATTTGCGCTCCGGCGGGACCGCACGAGCAAGAAGTTCAACAAGGACTTCTTCAAGGATTACAAGGCGTGGACAAATGACAATAGAGACATAGTTTGGGGCAAGGATAAGGCAACGAAGGCAGGTCGTCGTGGCGGTGGAGGAGGAGGAGGCGGAGGCAGTCGAAGGAAATGAAATGCTAAAATGATATTTTTGGAAATAAATTTCGAGTGAAACGTATGAAAAGTTGATAAATGTGCGTCTTCGGTCCAATGAGGCGCCCTAATAATGGTAATAAAAATAGTGCAGGCACCGTTGCCTTTGGGTCGGTAATATTATCTCGTTTTTATTATTACAGGCTCGCGTATTACAATGTTTTGCATGGCATGTTTTGCACCAGTCAGTTCACTGGCTCATCAATTTACTCCTCCTCGCCTTCTTCAGCGGGTGGCGTGGGGTCAGCTGTGACGTCCTTGCCCTCCAACGGGAACTTGCCAGCCTCTGCCTCGGCCTCAGGGTCTTCCGGAGCCCATTCTGTCGAGATGGCGGCGGGAAGCGGCGGCGTGTACGTCTTATCAGCGTAGCTTAAGCCGTCCCCAACATAAACATTGACAAAGCTCTTCCCCCCAGCCACTGCGTAAGCTCCGGGCCAGTCGAGGCTGACGGCCTTGGCATAGCTCGTGGCGGTTTGTCCGCTTCCCCCGGGGCTCGCCCTGAAGCTCCAATTGTCCTTTCCCTCCTCCTCCCCAACTCCGCCAAGGGGCTCGGGCACCTCATCCCCCTCAGGTGGCTCGTAGTCATCAGCATCCTCAGGCTCGGGGAGCTTGGTGCAGCGTCCTAGGGTGTTCAACCGCAGCTCATAGTGCTGCCAGGCGTCCTTGGAGAGGAGCTCTTCGCAGTCCTTCCTTGGGGGATCCACCTCACCATCGTCATTCTTCACAGGCTCAATGACACCATCGTCATCGGCCTCAAAGGTTCCAGCGGGGGCAATGGCGCAGTCAGCGGTGATGCGAGCGATCATTGCTCGGAGGTAGTTCCTCTCGCTTCCGGGGAAAGGAGGGTAGCTCGGGACGGCAGCATCCAGGTCGCCAGTCAAGAGGCGGCGGATTTGCCCGGCAGTCACAATTTGGGCCATGGTCACATTGGGCAAAGCCACCCAAGGCTCGGAGCTCGACTTGGTCACAAAGTAGGTATATTTGTTTGATCCGTCTTTTCCCTCCTGCTCATTGGGATTGGCGTCTTCGGGGTCCTCCGGTGTCTTGCCATAGCACACATAGTAGTCTCCGTTCCTGCTGATAACCTTTCCCCAGAACTTGAGAGCCTCATATCCAGCGTCAAGCGATTCCGCATGCTTTTTTATCGAGAGGTAGAGACGATACGTCTCGGTGGATCCGAAGTTAATCCCGGCCCAGCCGTAGAGGATGGAGTCGGCAAGGAGGTCAGGGGCGGGCACACCAGCAGAGGCATCCTCATCTGGCTTAACAAAAAGGGCTGAGCTCTTGGTAGCCCAATCCAGCACGGGGCCGGAGGCAGCATCCGGAACGGAGGCTGGGGGGGGCAGAGTGACCTTTTCCGCCTTGGTTGCGACAGAGAGGGACTCGAAAGCGGTCACAGCATCAGTACGTTTCTCTGTGATCACCTTCAGAAGAACCTGTCGTAGAAAAAAAAGGAAAAAAGAGTGGATTTGAGTGGATTTGAGTTGAGTGATTACGATTGCGTGAGTTGGCAAGTAAGTGGGAGCGAGGGGTTAGACAATGTGGTGGTTTGCACGACGGTCGGCCTGGATATTTACAGCCCACGCTTCAACTTTAGCTCCTTGGCTTGGCTTGTACGCACTGTGTCAGCTCAAAGTCGGCACAGTGGGTCAGGGGCTGGCAGAAGTGTCCCAAACACGTTTCTGGCTAAACAGTACCGAGCTGCCACCAAAAACTCGGCAAGTAGCAAAACAGAATTAAATTGACCCCCCCCTAACCCTCAACCAAATTGTCAGGAGTTGGATAACCATCATGAGCTTACCGAGGCCAAGTGGTCATACAGGCTGGTCCCGTTGTCATCCATTTGGAGAATCTGCTTCGCTTCGGCGATGTCACCCATTTTTTTAATGGGTTTAAGTGTGTGAGCTAGAGCGAGGTCTAATAACGGCTCACACAACCGCAGCAAAAACCAAAATTAACTTTGAGCACAATTGAAGCAAAAAGATGGCAGAAGAAGAAGAAGGTGTCGCCCTGCGCGCCTCAAAGATCATCTACAATGACTTGAGTAAAGAGCACACAGATACAGCAATTTCTCTCATGAACGAAGCCCTGAACAATTTCAAGACGGAGAAGGACGTAGCCACTGAATTGAAGAAGGCTTTCGATGCTAAATACTCTGTACGTTGTCACGTCGCGTTGCGCTGTACTGTGCGCTCCGATTGTTCTCGCGAGCGCTTGCGTGCCCTTATCTGACTGGAACATCACTAACACGATGCACTGCTCTGCCGGTGTTGCTTTTGTACATCACAGGGAACCTGGCAGGCTATTGTTGGAAGCTGCTTCGGTTGCAGCCTCACGCACAAGACCAAGTGCGTCCTTCACTTCCAAATGCAGCACACAAACTCGGTTATGTACGTCCTTCTTTTCCAGAGTGACGAGTGATCAATGTTGAATGATCAATGAAGTTGGCAGTTGGCAGTTTGGCAGTTGGCAGGCGGAGAGGAAGAGCATGAGATGGAAGATATTAATTTAGATGCAATTGATGCAACGCAAACAACAATGAGCGTTTTGCCGAGATTTCCCCCCTTTCCCAGGGTAAACACTCTCCGGTTGCTTTATTTTCTATTTTCTATTTTCTGGGTAGGTTTGCTGTGTGGTTTGTTGCTTTTCGGTGTTCGCCTCTTTCGTCTCGTCTCGTCTCGTTCGCCTCGTCTCGTTCGCCTCGTTTGATCTTCTCAGAACGACTTTCCGACCCGTCCAACACCACCGACCAGTTCCGGATCCTCGCTTTCAGCCCTGCTGCGACGGAACCCACCAGGAGTTGACGCATCATCATGCTCGCTGAAGGGAGAAAGGAGCGGCTTGTTCCCTTCCCTTTCCCTGTCTAAATCCTCCTCCTCGTCCTCTAGCTCCTCATAGCCGAAGAACCTGTTCCAAGCGCTCTCTCCGAAGCGGTATAAACAAAGTCCGCCCATTATGACGCAAAGACCTACAATATCCGTGGGCTTGAATGTGGAAGGGTCGGGCATGAATGGCAGGGCAAAGGAAAGGTTCCCAATGGGAACCATGACAGTCATGGCGAGCCATAGGATGTTCGCTGATCCAAACTTCAGGATCAATATGATGAGGATGTTGTACGAAACGTTGAAGAGAAGGTACGTGTTGACAAAGGGTATCGACTGAGTTTCACATAGGTCATCAAGGTGGCAGCCAGAGAATATGGATCCTATCCCAAGGTAGCATTTGAGACCGTCCCAGAGGTTCTGGGGCAGGTCACTGGGGACAATCGATGGATCTCCCGCTAAGGCTGCAGGAATAGCCAAAGGAATGCTGAAAGCGAACTGGAAGAGGGCGATCCAGCCGTTCAGAAAAACTGGGTCAAGTTCAGTCTCCCCAAGAGCGATCTCCTTATAAATGCTGCTCAGGCACATGGGAACACAGGACAAGCACATGACGCCGGCCCAAGTCAGAGTTGTACCGGCGTTGGATTTTTCCACTTCCCACTTGCAAATACTTGTGCCGTCGATATTCAACTTTGCGCAGGCAGTGCTATTGTCCATACCTTGGCATTCACTGCACTCATCTTCAAAATTGTCCTGGTAAGTACAGGACTCGTCCGAGCTGTTGTTGAGAACAGGCGCAAGAACAGTAACGAGTCCCACGATGACCACGAAAGCACCCACAAACTGGTAGGGAGCATACTTAGCCCCCAGCATGTTCTTGGACAGCATCATGGAGATGGGAATTGCAGACTGGGAGAGAAGTATAAGAAGGGGACCTGGTAGATACGTCGCACTGAAGACCTGCATAATTCCAGCCAAGCAATCTAAAAATCCCATGATTGCGAATGGCTTCTTTGGAAGGTCGAGCTGTTCTTTGGTTATGGAACCATTCATCCAACCAAATTTTGCAACTGGAATGATGTAGGAGAAGGAAAGCGGAATGTACATAAATGTCGTCAGTAGGTTCAGAAAATTCGGGTAGTTATACATCGGCACAGTCTGGAGCTTCTGGAAGATCTTATTCCCGCTGCCTATCACAATCATGGCACAGAAGCTGATAGCAAGGCTGGAGGTTTTGTTCTGGCGGGCAATCTCTGAGGGACGGGCTGAGCCCACGTCGTTGCTGAAGCGCGTGTAGCGGTCATTGTCCTTAGATGAAGGACGGTTTGGCGTGGAGTGCCTGGCAAGACTTTTTGGAGCACTCTGCCACTCGGGGGACCTGAACCCAGTATTCTTCTCCGCGGATTTGTACACCCCACTCTCAGAATTGCGCATTTTGTCGGCGACGTGTGACTTTTCAAATAGGGTCGGCAAGTGCACAAGAGAAAAGAAAAAGAAAGCCACAGAGAGAGAGGCGGGTCTCAAATAGGCGAATGAAAAAGCTGGACTGCAAAATTGAGAACTATTTTTTGACAGGCCGTGCTGGACAGAAATCACATGAATGCCATGCAGTAGTAGTTGCAAGTACTATAGTCACCTCTGACGAGATGGAAGTCGTGAAACTATCCGAACTGTGTGTTTCAGTCATGCTTCACCGCCCCAACCTGCAAACACTCATGGACATTGCACACTTTATCCGTGAAGAAAACCACCCGGAAAGTAGTACAAGCCCTGCGAGGGAGAAGGTCAGAGAGAAGCTCAGAGAGCGAATGCCATTGATCTTAGAATTGTGCGATCGTTCTGTTTGCATTGATTATATGGGGGAGGAACTGTTTCAACAACTTGAGAGCGAGGTGTTGTGCGCTCGCTCCGAGGTCAATGCGTTTAAAGCGAGAGTTAGCGCAGGTTCGGTGGTGGATAGACAGGACTCGGAATTTTCCAACATGTCAGCCGCCAGTGGAGATAAGACATTCTTCCCTCTGGAGGCACTGCTCCAGGGGAAGAAATGGCCGATTGGGATAGACCCGAAGCGACGGGAGGATTATTTGAGCGACGACGAATTTCTGAAGGTTTTTGGGATGGAAAAAATGGCGTTTTTTACGAAATTGTCGAAAATGGAGCGCCTTCGTAAAAAGAAGGTTGTGGGATTGTTCTGAGTGACGGTGGAGTTGAGTATGTTGAGTTGTTGAGAGCTTTTATTTCGAGAAAGGAAAGTAGTGAAAAGAGGCAGGCTGGGTTTGCCACTTAAAAATCTACTACGCTCAACATTTCGTTAATTTAGCACTTTACACAGTCTGGGACATGGACAAGAGTTTAATTCAGGACCCGATTTTTGAATTCAATTCAGGACCCGATTTTTGAATTCAATTCAGGACCCGATTTTTGAATTATTTCAAATTGGCGGCGGCATTCGAGAGAAAGTTGGAGTACTTGTCGAGTGCTGCGTACCGCTCTTTATCACTCTGTTTGTCACTGACCTTCCCCTCTTTGTTCACTTTTCCTTCGCCTCCACCAGCCCCCCCTCCCCCTCCGGTCCCCCCCTCCCTCCTCTTCCCCCTGGTCTTCTTACTTCCCCTCTCGATCGCTCCTCCTAAATAGCTGCTCCAACCCCTGTCCCTTCCCTCCATGTCTACAAAGCCTCCCTCGTAGACGAGGTCAAAGCCACCTACATGCTCCTCGTCCCCCCTCAGCCGACCTTCTACATCGACAATATCTAACACATCGTTCAGCATTTCGCACTTCATCACGTAATCCTCTTGTGTATTTGCGCTTAGACTTGGGCTCGCATTAACTTCGATCAGCCATGGTTTCAGCGTATCGTCGATCATGACGTCGTATCCATACAATTCAAAGCAGTGTTTGTCATTGATCATGACATTCCCACAAGCCAACAAGCTCCTTATAATAATCATCTGTATCTCCCAAAACACCGCATCCGTCGTTTCCGCGCCGAACTGACCTATCATATGGAGTTTCAACCTTCTGAGATCCCATTTCCCACCCGTGCGCTTGTCGTAGTTCTCGTCAGTCTTCTGGATGGCAACATTTGTCAGGTGCATAAAACTGTTACTGATGGACGATGGGTCACTATTGTAACGCGTGTTTGTGAAGCGCGCAAAACCGCTCCTGTAAAGCCAGACGACAAGGGGACTAAAGCTACTAACAACTACATACAGACGAAGGTCGAATTTTTTCCCTCCAACAAGATACGGGTTGTTGATGTATCTTTGGACGACATATGCCTCTACATCTTTGTCTTTCTGACTGTTGGGTCCATTGGGTTTGTACTTATAGTCGGTCCTCCACTCGCTAATTTCAGAGAGTTTGCTGAACATGAAGATTCCCTTGCCCTGGGCAGAACCGATGGGCTTCATGATCCAGAGGCCTCCTTGACGTTTGAATTCCTCCACAAAGAGGGCGTATTCACGAGGTAGGTTGAACGTCACGGGGAAAAAATCATACTGCCCGGCCTAAAAGAACATAAAAAAAAATCCCAAAAGATTGAAAACGGTTGTGAGTTTGTCAGCAAAAGTCATTTGATATGCAACGAGAGCAACTTGGATGAAAATCAACTTCTCTCCAAAAAAAATACATGCCCACAAGGACTCACCTCCTCATATTGGCCATCTTTCTCCAGCTGCCTCTTGTGCTTTTTCAAATTTTTAATCAAAAGGTCCTTCCGACACATTTCCTTGCCGTTCCTGAAGTGGTTGAGCCTCTGCCAGTTCTCCAAATGCATTGAGTCGAAGATCTCAAAGACCCAGTCCCTCTCAGACCAGTGAAAGTCCCAGTCTGTCTCACTGTCAGTCTCCTCCCAGCCCTTGGCGCACATCACATCATATATTGTGTTGGAAAAAGAGGTGCGAAATTTTACCGTCCGAGATCGGGAGGGGGGCTTAGCTTTTGATTGCGACATTGCCTTGCCGCCACTTGGTGGAGCAATGTGAGTGATTAGTAATTTAAAAGTATAATCTCCGAATGCGGTTTAAAACAATGCTTTGGTTCCCGTCGGCTCCGTTATTTCCGGTTTAATGCGATTTAACTTGAAATAATTTTTGGATTTTGACTTGGACCGAACCTCGTTCGGCCTGATCAGTTTTCAACTCCAGGTCTGTCTCAAACTGATTCACGGGGCACAATAACCCCGAAAAACTTTTTGAAGCACGACAACGACATACATTTACAGATAGACGACGACGACGAGTAGTATGACTTCTCTGGACTTTATTAAGGGCCGCGTTTTGACGGGCCTCTCTGCATCCGAAAGCGAGTGGGAGGCCCAATTCAATGAGAAGAATCCAGGCTTAATTGCCAAGGAACGGTATATCGCATGCAAATTCGACGGTGTGAACTACGTTCTCAACAATTTTCTCAAGTCTGAGAAGGCAGGTGCAGCTGCCTTCTTCTGGACTGTTGAGGAGAAGGTGACTGAGATTGTGGAGAGCCAGGAAGAGGACAAGGAGGCGATGGAAGCCCAGGCGCAGAAGGCGGAAGAGGAACGCCAAAAACAGATCGACGCCGAGGGTGCCGACGAGAAAAAGGGGGAAGGAGACGGGGAAGAGGGCAAACAGTCTGATGCTGTTGATGAATCCGCATCTGCCAAAGCAGCAGAGAAAGATTCAGAGACAACCACTGCCACCGACGCCGAAGACGGTAAAACTGATGCCTCTACCCCCACCACAGTATCCGACCCCCTCCCGACAATATACAAGACTGTGAAAAAGGAAGTGACAACCATCAAAAAGAACATCAAGTGCAGCAACACCTTTCTTCCCCAAATTTCTGCTTCTCCCAAGTCCACTTACTTTATCAAGACGGTCGATGGTGATATTTCAAAAAAGACTGACGCGGAGGCGAAGAAAATCGTCGAGTTTGGTTGCATCGCTGGCGATGGGCTGAACAACATGGCGCTAATCCTCAAAGAGGTCTTTGCTCCTCTTCTGACTACCACCACAGCTGCAAGCGGCTCTACCGGCAACAAGAAGTCTGCGAAATCCCCTCTAACGAACGAATTCCGTTCGAATTTCCAGAAGTTTGAAAGTCAAGTTTCCCACGCCATTCAGCAGGTGAAGGGGGACGTCCACCTCCACATCCCTGATATTGTTATCAAAGATGCGGAGAGTATCCAGGAAGACTTTGACGCTATTTCCACCCTAGAATCGGCAATGGACGAGTGGAGTAAGCTTGTCGCAAATGTTGTTGAGCAGGAAACGAACAAGCGCCCAAAGGGGAAGGGTCCTCTGGCGGAGATCGCCTTCTGGAGGCAGCGGAACGCCGCGCTCAGCGCTCTTTATGAGCAGATCAACATGCCCAATGTCCAACTGATGCTCAAGGCCCTGCAGCTTGGGGAGGCACCGACCTTGCATCACTTCAATGCGCATTTCGGCGAGCTTTCAAAGCTGTATTTAGAGGCCAAAGATAACGTCAAGTTCCTCACGACGCTGGAGAGGCATTTTAAGAATGTGAGCGAGGGGTCTTTTGCGACCATTCTCGACACTCTTCCAAGTATGATGAACGCCATTCGAATGGTGTGGATTATCAGTCGGCACTATAACAATGATGACCGCATGGTCCCTTTGATGGAACGTATCGCTGGAAAAATTGCCGACAAGGTTGCCCAGGAAGTGAACATTCGCACCATCCTGAGGAAAGACCCTGAGGCTGCCAAGGCCACCATCAGCGAGGCCAAGAACGTACTCGATAGCTGGCAGACGGTATACATGGAAGTTAGGCAGAGAATCGAGGAGAGTGGAACCGACCACAGATGGGAGTTTGACAGGAAGAGACTTTTTGAGCACACTTCCTATATGGCCAGGGTCTGCGGCGATTTGCACGAGGTATCCATCATTCTGGACCAGTTCCACAAGTTTTTGGGACCTGAGCTCAAGAGTGTAACAGGCGAGAGCAAGGGCATCGACGACGTCATGTCCTCCGTAGAAGCCTTGCCCGAAAGACTAGAGAACGCGCCGTACGACATCTTTGACCGGCGCTACAGGGAGGCCTGGACAGCGGCGATGCAGAACTTCCACGATAGTGTTTTGGACATTGAAGAAATGACAAAATCGTTCATTGAGCTCTCCTTCAAGAAACTCCGCAGTGCCGAGGGTGCCTTCGACCTTGTCGAGAATTTCCAGAACATCCAGTCGAGAGAGAGCATCAACCAGCAGATCCACGAGAGGTATAATGATATCCTCAAACAGTATACCAACGAGCTAGAGCACATTGACTCTATCTTCCAGAGCAACAAGCACTCCCCTCCAATCTACAAGAACTTCCCACCGATAGCAGGAGCAATCGCTTGGGCTTTAGACCTGTACCAGCGCGCCAAGAAGCCAATTCTGCGGTTCAAGGCCCACGAAGGGCTGTTGACGAGCGAGTACGGCGAGGTTGTCAAGAACAGGTATTTGACCTTCGCCAGGAGCGTCGACACGTACAAGAATAGCTTGTTCAAAGATTGGGAGATTATGGTCAGCAATGTCGCGACGGAGAAGCTCAAAGAGCCGATATTGGATAGTGTCGTTGCCACGGAGGCGGCGAATAAGGCCGCAGAGCAACAGAAGGCTGGAGAGGGGAAAGAGGAAGAGGCCAAGGGAGAAAAGGGCAAGAAAGACGGAAAGGGAGAAAAACAGAACGTTAACGTCTTTAAGATGCCACCCCCACCCTACAATAGTAATTTCAGTCCTGAGTTACTCATGATTATTCGCGAGAGCAAGTACTTGGATAGGCAGGGTTTCCCCGTTCCCGAGGCTGCGTTGAACGTTACCTTGCAGGAGGACAAGTATCATCACTATGTAATGGACCTCAACATTATGCTCAAGAACTACAACACAGTCATTGATAACTTGAGTACCGTCGAGAAGGAGCTGTTGAAAAAGAAGCTTGCCGAGATGCAAAAGGTGCTGAAGACGGGCTTCACCCCTCTCAACTGGAATTCTCAGAGGATTCCCAGCTTCATCGAGGCTTGCAACAAGGAGGTCGAGAAGTTCAAGAGCGTGCTCAGTGAGATCCAGAAGAATGCCGTCATGATCGAGGAGGTTGTCAGCGCTATCGACAGCACATTCTTAGTTCAGGAGAGCGACTTCCTTGACGCCGATGGCAAGCGGGTCGCGCCGCTCGATATTAGCGAGTTTTACGACCTGATAGAGGCCAAAAGGATACAGAGGCTGGAAGTGTTGGTCCAGAAATACCATAGCATCAAACCGCTTCTCATCAAGGTGGAGATGGACATCGCCAACAGTGACAAAGGAATGGCCCCTCAGCTTGCTGGGTATTACTACTTCTGGGAGAAAAGAATGTACAACGCAATCACCAAGATGATCGTGCAGTCTATGGCCACTTTCTTGGGTTTGATTCAGAGCAAGGACAAGAACCCCCTTTGCCAGGTCAAGGTCACCCTCAATGGGAAGGACATTGTCGTGAGCCCCGCTCTCAACGATATCTACAAGTATCTCAACAAGTGCGTGAAGAACCTTCCCGAGAGCGCAAAGCTCTTCTTCCGGTGGATGAAGGGAACATGTCTAGAGGCGCAGCCTCAGATCATCAACGACGACGAGGAGCCTTACATCTTTAGCTTCTACCAGGATATCAGCCAGAACCCTTACGTCGTAGACGTCATGGTCAAACTCAATCAGAGCATTTACTCCGTCTTCGCTACGATGAACAAGTACCTGGACGGGTGGTGCCAGTACGAGAGAGATTGGAAGTTGTGGAATCCCAAGAGGAAGATCACCATGGATAAGTTGGCCGAGAAGAACCCCCCTTGTGTCTTCTTCGACGACAAACTCAGCGAGTACGAAGAGCTCAGCAAATTTGTGCTGCCGACTGCCGACCCAGAGAGTTGCAAGAAAGACGTGGACTTTCTACGGGTCGACTGCTATAGTGTTGCGCTCGGAATCAGCGACCAGGCGAACGATTGGAAGAATGACTATGGCGCAGTGTTGCTCCAGACCAGCAGAAAGTTACTGCTTGACGTTGTGGCGGAAATGGATCAGTTTGCGAAAGAGCTGCAGTTTAACCCGAACAATTTGGAGGACCTCAAGTTTGTGCTCAATGTCGTGACAAGGATCGCCGATAGGAGCATGGATATGGAATTAAACTACCTTGACATTGCCGAGAGGTACAACACGCTAAAAAGGTACGAAATTAAGACGGACGAGACAGAGATTGACAAGGCACTAGGCTTGGCCGATAGATGGCACAAACTTTGGGTCGATAGCAAAACCAAAGATCTAAGGTTGGTCGACGTCAAGGATGAGTTCAGAGAGGTTACAAAAGTTCAGGCGACCGAATTCATCACTGAAGGAGAGCAGCTCAAGAAAAAATTTATGGAGAGGGGCCCAGGGAGCAGCAACGTCTCTTTGGCTGAAGGAAATGAGCTATTGGACGAGTACACCAAGGTGGTTCACGCGATGAACGAGAAGAAGAAGGAGCTTAAGGATGCCGAGAACATGTTCAACTTGCCAACTACCAGCTACCCCGCCTTGAGCGATATTGAAAAAGAGATGGAGAAGCTCACGGCCATTTACGGGATTTACAGGGAGTTCAAAGATTTCGAGGAGGCCCAGAGCAGTACGCTATGGGGCGATTTGAGTATCGACACTTTGCAGGTTGGTGTCAGTGATCTGGAGAAGAAGTGCAAGAAGTTTAAGATCGGACGGGACACTTCGACATTCAAGAGCGTCGAGAACGCGGTTAGTAATTTTAAGGAGAGCATCCCACTGATCGTGAACTTAAAGAACGATGCAATGCAAGTCAGGCACTGGGAGAAATTGATGGAGGTTACCAAGGTAAATTTTGATATGAATCCCAAAACGCTTACGCTGGAGAACATCTTTGCCATGGAGCTGAGCAACTTCCAGACACAAGTGGAGGCTATTATCAATGAGGCTGTTCAGGAGATGAAGATTGAAGTTGCGTTGAAGGAGATCGAGCAGCATTGGAGCAAGGAAGAGCTTGATTTAAAGAAGTACCTCAAAGAGGGGGTTGACAGGGGGTATATCCTTTGCGCCGCCGACGACATCAAACTGCAGCTGGAAGACCACATGCTTAATTTGCAGACCATGAGTGGGAGCAGGTTCGTAAGGATCTTCGTGGACAAGGTTAAATTTTGGGAGAAACAGCTCAACATCGTGGTGGAGGCGTTGGACATTTGGTTCGTGGTGCAGCGCAAGTGGATGTACTTGGAAAGCATTTTCATCGGGGCAGAAGACATCAGGTTGCAACTCCCAGAGGAAGCTAAGAAATTCGATGGCATTGATAAATCTTTCAGAACTATCATGAATGCGACGAACAACGATCCGAACGTTGTGAGTGCATGCTGCGCTGAGAATAGGCTGGAGACTCTGACGGCACTTAGCGAGAGGCTCGACAAGTGCCAGAAGAGTCTGACAGATTACCTGGACACGAAGAGGAATGCCTTCGCGAGGTTCTATTTCATCAGTAACGACGAGCTACTGAGTATTCTGGGGTCAAGTGACCCCACGATGATCCAAGTTCACTTGCTGAAACTTTTCGACAACGTCAAATTTCTTGGCTTTGGAAGGGGCGACAAGAGCATCATTAGCATGGAAAGTAGCGAAAAAGAAGGCTTCAAGCTGGTAACGAATGTGGCCATAGAGGGAGCTGTCGAAAAGTGGATGACGGAAGTGGAGAGAGAGATGAAGGATTCTTTGTGGAGCATTACCAAGGAGGCAGTCTTCAACTACGCCAAGGAGGACAGGGTTGACTGGATTTGCGGGAAGACACTGGGCATGAATACAATTTGTGGTAGCCAGATCTGGTGGACTTGGGAGGTCGAGGATGTCTTCAGGAGGGTGGCCAAGGGCAACAAGTACGCGCTGAAGGAGTTGGAAAAGAAGCTTACGGGGGAATTGGGTGACATGGTTGTTATCATTCGTACCAAGTTGGACCGGATTACGCGTAAGAAGGTCAATACCTTACTTGTAATTGATGTGCACGCAAGGGATATTGTAAGCTCGTTCGTTCGAGAGAGTATCTTACACGAGAAGGCCTTTGAGTGGGAAAGTCAGTTGAGGTTCTATTGGGACAAGGACGAGGATAACTGTTTGATTCGCCAGTGCACCGGAGAATTCCGGTATGGTTTTGAGTACATGGGCCTGAACGGAAGGTTGGTTATCACGCCGCTGACGGACAGGTGCTACATGACCCTGACGCAGGCTTTGACATTTAAGTTGGGTGGGTCCCCCGCAGGGCCTGCTGGAACTGGAAAGACGGAGACAGTGAAGGATTTAGCCAAGAGTCTGGCATTGCCGTGCTTTGTGATCAATTGTGGTGATGGCCTTGATTACAAGGCGATGGCGAGCACATTCAGCGGACTTGTACAGTGCGGAGCATGGGGTTGCTTCGATGAGTTTAATCGAATCAACATTGAGGTGCTTAGTGTGGTCAGTGCGCAGCTCAGAGCGATCCAGAATGCTTTGATTTACAACAGTCCCACTGTGAATCTCAATACTGGCATGGACGTCTCTGTGAAGAGGGTGAACGGTTTCGCTACCAGTGGGGTTTTCATCACTATGAACCCCGGTTACGCTGGCAGGACAGAGCTGCCGGATAATCTGAAGGCCTTGTTCAGACCTGTGACTATGATCGTTCCTGACTTCCAGAAGATTGCCGAGAACATGCTTTTCAGTGAGGGCTTCGACGATTCGAAGTCTCTTTCGAAAAAGTTGGTTGTGCTGTACCAGCTCTCGAAAGAACAGCTGAGTAAGCAGTACCATTATGACTTCGGTTTGAGGAGTATGAAAACTGTCCTGGTCATGGCCGGCGGATTGAAGCGGCAATACAGCGAGATGAGCGAGGATCTTGTCTTGATGAGAATTTTGCGTGACGCAAACATGCCCAAGTACGTCTTCGAGGATGTTCCTCTCTTCATGGGATTGATCAACGACTTGTTCCCTGGACTTGATTGCCCCAGGGTCGGCTACGAGGATCTCAACAGGGAGATCGCGAAAGATCTGGAAAAGAACGGATTTAAGTGCAAGGATGCTCGGGTCAATGTTGACCAAATTGACAAATGCGTGCAAATGTTCGAGACTCAAATAGTGAGGCACACAACCATGATCGTAGGACCCACCGGGGGAGGCAAGAGTCTAGTGCTGAAGACGCTTGGAAACGCCAGGCTACATGCTGACGGAACGAGTGTCAAGAGCTGGATCATCAACCCCAAGGCGCAGAGTACGGACGAGCTTTATGGAGTTATGGACCCTGTCACGAGAGACTGGACCGACGGAGTTTTGAGTAGAATCTTTAGGGAGCTGAACCAGCCTTTACCGCCTAACAAGGAGAACGAGATGAGGTGGATTATTTATGATGGAGATGTGGACGCCTTGTGGGTCGAGAACATGAACAGTGTCATGGACGACAACCGGTTGCTGACGCTGCCAAATGGGGAGAGAATCCGGTTGCAGCCCCACTGTGCAATGATTTGCGAAGTCTTCGATTTACAATATGCCAGTCCTGCGACGGTTAGTAGGTGTGGTATGGTTTGGGTAGATCCCAAAAATTTGGGATACGCACCATATTATGAGCGTTGGGTGCGGACGAGGTGCGGTGACGTCGTTGAAATCAGCCCTGATCACCAGATTGAGGCGGACTTATTAGAAACTTTGTTCGACAGGTATGTCACTAAATGTATCGACTACGTATTGAAGGGTTTGGTGGACGGAGAAATGGGAGAGAAATTGGTGCAGGTATTGCCCATCGGGAACATTGACCTGGTTAAGCAGCTGTGCAGCATGCTGGACAGTTTCTTGCCCCCTGTTGGGCACGACCTGGAAAGCGCTGATGTCGAGAACATCTATCTTTACTGCTTGATGTGGAGTGTCGGAGGTCAGCTGGTGAACTCCAGCAGGATTAAATTTGATGCCTTTGTGAAGAAGATTAGCAACGAAAGCCTCCCGGACAGCTCCCTCTACGATAACTTCTTCTCAATGGAAGAACACCGTTGGTTGAATTGGAGCACCCAGGTCACTGATTATGTTGAGCCCAGCCCTTTCAATTTTTACCAGATTACCGTGCCCACAACCCAAGCGGTTCTCTACACTGACATCCTAAGGCACATGGCGCCCTTGAAGCCGATTCTCTTTGTTGGAGAGAGCGGCACGGCCAAGACATTGACAGTGCAGAACTACATTGACAGCCTTGACAAGGAGGTGACCTTGAAGCTCGTAGTCAACATGAGTTCCCGCACAAGTAGCAAGGATGTGCAGAATAACATCGAGGCAAACGTGGACAAGAGGACCGGAAGCATTTATGGGCCCACGAGCGGAAAGAAACTAATAGTCTTCATCGATGACATGAACATGCCCAAGGTGGACACATACGGTACGCAGCAGCCCATCACACTGCTCCTGACTCTCTTGAGTCACGGGTTCATTTACGACCGCGACAAAGACTTGAACCAGAAGACCATTAAGGATCTGCAGTACATTGCTGCGATGGGACCCCCTGGCGGAGGGAGAAATCCTGTCGATCCTCGTTTTATTGCCCGGTTCAACGTCTACAACCTTATCGAGCCGACTCATGAGGTACTTGAGAGCATCTTCAGCAACATCATCCAAACCCGGGTGAAGGAATTCGGAGAAGGTGTCAAGGGCGCCGCTGACAAGATCACAGGTGCAAGTTTGCAGCTCTTCAACTTCATCGTGGAGAAGCTGCCACCAACCCCCAGCAAGTTCCACTATATTTTCAATTTGCGAGATCTTAGCAGGGTCTACGAGGGTATGTGTTTGGCCACTGTGGACAAGTTCACCTCGGCCGGACAGTTTGTGAGGTTGTGGCGCCACGAGTGCAACCGGATCTTTATGGACAGGCTCGCCACAGAAGAAGACTACAACGTCGTAAGCGCTGAGATGAGTAACATTATCGCTGCGCAATTCCCCAGCTGCCTCGAAGAGGTGGAAGCCAACCCTTGCATCTTCGGAGACTTTGAACATTGCGTGGATAGGATCGCCGAGGAGGCAGAAGATAGCAGGCTCTACTGCGATGTAGGGGCCTTTGACGATGTCCGGAAGATATTCGACCAGGTCATGGATAACTACAATGCTGATAACAAGCCCATGACGCTGGTGCTTTTCCAAATGGCGCTGAGCCACCTTGTTCGGATTCTTAGGATTATCAAGACGCCTAGAGGAAACGCCATGCTTATCGGAATTGGGGGTAGCGGAAAACAGAGCCTGACAAAATTAGCTGCTTACACAAGTGGTTTTGGCCTGTTCGAGCTGACGCTCATGAGGGGATACGGCGAAGAGAATTTCAGGGAAGAGCTCAAGGAGCTGTATTCTAGATTGGCTGACAAGCCCGTTCTATTCTTATTCACTGACGCTCACGTTGTCGAAGAGGGTTTTTTGGAGTTCATCAACAACATGCTCACGACTGGTATGCAGCCGGCACTCTTCGCCAGCGATGAAAAAGATGCCATGATAAACAAGGTCAGGGATAGAGCGAAGGAAGCTGGGGTCATGGAGAACCCCGAGAGTCTTTGGAACTACTTTGTGAGCATCTGCAGGAACAACTTGCATATCGTCTTAGCCATGTCGCCCAGTGGTGACAAGCTGAGGGTGCGTTGCAGGAACTTCCCTGGACTTATTAGCGCTTGTGTCATCGACTGGTTCTTTGCTTGGCCTGCCGATGCCCTCGAGAAAGTGGCCACCTTCTTCTTAGGGGAGGAGGGCAACTTGCAGGACGAGCACAGGGATGCTGTCATTGGACACATGGTATATACTCACATGGAGGTGACAAAGAAAGCAGAGGACTTCAGGAGCTCTCTGAGGAGGCACTACTACGTAACTCCGAAGAACTACCTTGACTTTATCGCCAATTACAGGGAGCAGTTAAAGCTCAATACCAAGAAGATCAGCGTGGCTGTAAAGCGTTTGGACGGCGGTCTGACCAAGCTGATTGAGGCGGCAACTGCGGTGGACGTGATGGCAAAAGAGTTGAGTAAGCAGAAGGTGGTTGTTGACGCCAAGACTGAGGAAGTCGAGGCTCTAATTAAGGTCATCGAAGAGAAAACTGTTGTCGCCGAGGCTAGCGAGAAGGAGGCGACGATCAAAAAGGGAGAGGCAGAAGAACAAGCAGTGGTGATCAAGGCAGCAAAGGAGGACGCTGACGCCAGTTTGATGGAGGCCCTTCCGGCCGTGGAGGCTGCCGCTGCCGCTCTGGACAACATCCAAAAAGAGGATCTGCAGGAATTGAAGGCGTTTACCAATCCACCAGAAATGGTCAAGCTGGTTTGTCTGATGTGCACTTGTCTCAGGCCCACAGGTGACAAGCTGGAGGAAACTTGGGGTGATGCCAAAAAAATGCTTGGAGATAGCAAACTGCTTGACAAGCTGAAACTGTACAAAAAAGACAACATCAAAGACGCTTGGTATAAGTCGGCGAAGAAGTACAAGGACAAGAACAAGGACTTGACCGTGGAGAACATGGCGAGCAAGAGTAAGGCCGGCCAAGGTTTGTTGATCTGGGTAGACGCCATCATGGCGTACCATGTTATTGCCAAGAAGGTCGAGCCCTTGAGGAACCAGGTGAAAACCATGGAGAAGGAACAGGCAAAGACAGAGGCGGCGCTGGCTCAGCTCAACGCCAAGCTGAGCGCACTGAATGCGGAGCTGAAGGAGTTGAATGACGGCTACTCGAAAGCGAACGCCCAGTTGAGCGACTTGCAGCACAAGGCAAGTGTCATGGAGAAAAAACTGAAGGCGGCGAGCAAGTTGATCGACGGTTTGACGGGGGAAAGGACCAGGTGGAGTCACGATATCGACGATTTGAAGGAGGGCGACAAGCGACTTGTCGGAGACTGCTTGCTGAACTCATCCTTCTTGAGTTACACGGGTGCATTCACAGCAGAGTACAGGGAAAGTCTCATGTACGATTGCTTGACATCGGATCTCACCAAGAGGAAGGTTCCGCTCAGTGAGGGGTTCAAGGTGGAGAATCTACTTACTACCGACGTGACAGTGCAGGGATGGAATGCCATGGGCCTTCCGGCGGATGAACACAGCATGCAGAACGGTATACTGACAACCAGTGGGAGTAGGTTTCCTCTCTGTATTGACCCTCAGCAGCAGGCCGTCACATGGATTAAGAACACTTACAAGGACAGTCAGCTGACCGTGAAAACGCTGGCCGAGAGCGATTTCATGAAGCACCTAGAGCTGGCGATTCAGTTTGGAAACCCCTTTTTGTTCGAGAATGTCGACGAGGAGCTCGATCCCATGCTGGATCCAGTCTTGGAGAAAAATGTCGTGTCTGAGGGAGGAGGCAAGGTCATCCAGCTTGGGGATAAGAAGGTCACTTGGGACGAGAATTTCCGTTTGTTCTTCACCTCTAAGCTCGCAAATCCTGCCTACACACCAGAGGTGATGGGAAAAGTCAGTCTGATAAATTATGGAGTGACGCTGGATGGATTGGCGAACCAGTTGTTGAATGTCGTGGTGAAACACGAAAGGCCAGATCTTGAGGAGCAGTTCAAGGTGCTTGTGCAGGATATGAGTGAAAATAGTCAGCTCATTGTCAAACTGGAGGATAGCTTGTTGAAAGAGCTGAGCGATAGTACAGGTGATATTCTTGAGAACGCCGAACTTATTAGCACTCTAGATGAGACCAAGACCAAGGCCGTCGAGATCCAGGGGAAGCTGGAGGAGGCGCAGTTCACCAAGACAGAGATTGACAAAGCCCGAAACGTCTACAAACCGGCGGCGAAGCGTGGAAGTATTCTTTACTTTGCTGCTAGTGGACTGAGCATGGTAAACAGCATGTACGAGATCAGTCTTGATTCCTTTTTGACTAATTTCGTCGGCGCTTTGGGAGCCGCGAAGAGAGACGTGGTGCTCGAGAATAGGCTAAGGAACTTGATCGATAGTTGCACCAGGAACACATACGATTACACCTGCACGGGTATCTTCGAAAGGCACAAGCTAACTTTCAGCTTCCGATTGACCAGCATGGTCTTGGAGGGTGACGGGAAGCTGGATAGCGTGGGCTTGAGTTGTTTTTTGAAGGGAGATACCAGCTTGGGGGATCCCAAGGAGAAGAAGCCTGACGGGTTGGATTGGCTGAGCGCGGCTGGATGGAAAGACATGCTTTATGCTTGCTCGCTACACGAAAATTACGTCGGAGTTAAGAAGGATCTGTGCAACATGAGCGCAGCGTTTAAGGCTTGGTACGATTTGGAGGCCCCTGAAGAGGTTCCCATCCCTGGAGAGGCTGCCAAGGCGCTCGGTGGTATGCAAGTGCTTGTTGTGACGAGGATACTCAGGCCTGACAGATGCTACAATGCTGTAAAGATTTTCGTTGCCAAGAGCATGGGAGAGAAATACGTACAGCCCCCAGCTCTTGACTACGCTCGAATATACAAGCAGAGTAGCGCGTTGACGCCCATGGTCTTCATTTTGAGTCCTGGAGCAGACCCTCAGGCTGACATTCAAAACCTTGGGGACGAAATGGGATTTCAGGCGCCGAATAAGTTCAGGTTCATCGCCTTGGGACAAGGGCAGGGGCCTTTGGCCATGCAAATGCTCGAGACTGGGTATGCTCGAGGTCACTGGATCTTGCTGCAGAATTGTCACTTGTTGATTAGCTGGTTGAAGCTGCTTGACAAGAAGCTTGAGCTGATGAAGACACCCCACGCGGACTTCAGGCTTTGGCTTACCACGGAGCCTACTGAGAGATTTCCTCTTGGAATTCTGCAGAGGAGTTTGAAGGTTGTCACAGAGCCGCCCGATGGCTTAAAGTTGAACATGAGGAGCACCATGAGTAAAATCGACCAGACTTTGCTGGAAGAATGCCCTCACCCGATTTTCAAGAGCTGTCTGTTTGTTCTGACTTTCTTGCACGCTGTTGTTCAGGAGAGGAGGAAGTATGGGAAGATCGGCTGGAACGTCAACTACGATTTCAACGAGAGTGACTTCATTATTAGTAGAAAACTCGTTAGTCTTTACTTGACAAAAGCTTGGGAGGAGCAAGACGAGGTGCTGCCGTGGGGCAGCTTGAAGTATTTGATTGGAGACGCGATGTACGGGGGCAGGGTTAGCGACAACATGGACAGAAGGGTGCTAGTCACATATCTCGAGGAGTATATGGGCGACTTCTTATTCGATGACTGCCAAGATTTCTACTTCAGTAGGGAAGGCTTCGACTACACTTTCCCCAAGGATGAAGAGGGGCTAGTTGAGAATTACCAGAACTACGTGGAGGGCATGCCGCTCGTCAATAGTCCTGCTGTGTTTGGGCTGCACCCCAACGCAGAGATTGGCTATTACAGGGCGAGCACGCAGGGCATGTGGGTCGATTTGATCAGCTTGCAGCCGAGGACTGGTGGAGGAGGATCTGGGGTCAGTAGGGAAGACATGATTGAGAAGGTGGCCAAGGAGATTTTGGGCAAGGTTCCCATCTTGAAGCTAGACATCGGAACCTACGACTTAATGATCATTAGGGCGAAGATCTTGGAGAAGAACAAGGGAAAGCCGCCGACTCCATGCCAAGTGGTGCTCTTGCAGGAGCTAGAGAGGTGGAACAAGCTGACAATAAGAATGGCAGATTCGTTGATTATGTTGCAGAAGGCGCTAATCGGAGAGATCGGAATGAGCGACAACCTTGATCAGATCGGGGATGCTTTGTTTAACGGCTTTTTGCCTGCTTTCTGGAGCAAGCTTGCTCCAGCCACTGAGAAGAAGCTCGGAAGTTGGATGACCCACTTTAAGGGAAGGCACGACCAGTATGAGGACTGGATTGCCAACGGAGAGCCCATCTGCATCTGGTTGAGTGGTCTGCACATCAGTGAGAGTTACTTGACTGCACTCGTGCAGACGACGTGCAGGAAGAAGAACTGGCCGTTGGACAAGAGTGTCTTCTTCACTGTCGTTACTCAGTATGTTGAGGTGAAGGACATCCCTGAATTTTTGGAGGACGGAACTTACGTCAGGGGGCTCTGGTTGGAGGGTGCTGCCTGGAACATCGAGAAGGCAGTCTTGAAGAGGCAGGATCCTAAAGTGTTGGTAACCGAATTGCCTATATTGAAGGTTATCCCCATTGAGGGCAGCAAATTGAAGTTGCAAGGGACTTTCAGGACTCCTGTCTACGTCACTCAGAGTCGTAGGAACGCTGCTGGGGTGGGATTGGTCTTCGAGGCCGACTTGGCAACCCACGAGCACAGCAGTCTATGGGTCTTGCAGGGAGTCGCTTTATGCCTAAACATTGACACATAATTAATTTTAGGGGGGGTTGGGGTTGGGGTTGGGGTTGGGGTTGGTTGGTGGTGTGTGTTTGTTCTTGAGAAGGAAGGCATCATCAGATTGGATTGGATTGGATGACGATGCATGCTGCATGATTATGACGTGTATTGTAAAGTTAAAATGATTAACATTGTTGTGACGATTGTTAAAATTAAAAAGCCCCCAAAACACAACAAAACATGCTCTTGCGTGCCTTTGGTCGTTCTCCAAGGGTGAGTGAACGAGGGAGGCGTCCCCATTTCTGTCTGCAAACTACTTTCTCCCCACAGTCTTTCCTTGTTAATATTATTTGCGCAGTGCGTAAGTCACCAAGCTCGCGAATATTTCTACCACAAAAACCTGCTCTGCTGAACCTGGGTTTATCAAATCCTTCCCATGTCTGAGGTAATTCACCACCCTACCCACAACAAAGCCACCCAGCACATTCTGGATGATCAAAAGAGCTTGCTCAGTTTCGAAGCTGTAAATCGCACCCGCAATCGAAAGTGACGTGCCACAGTAGTATGCTTGCAACTCAGCCTTCCCGGACACGCTCTGAGAGTCGTAGTCTACACCAAGATTGACCAGACACGAATGCGGGCTAAGAAGGATTCTCACGCTGATAATTAAGAATACCAGCGACAAAATGAAGCACCACACTTCATCGATCGCCATCCGAGATGCTTAAAGAGAGAAGAGAGGGATGACAACAGTAGATTTCGTTTAATTAAAGTCCTAAGTTGGAAATCACGATTTGTTGTTTTTTTCTTCTTTCGCCAAGTGTCTTGTGTGCGTTCCTGCCCGTTTTCTCATTTGATTCATAATATGCTCAAGCTACTGACTTTAATAGCGGCCACCATTGGTAGCTCCGCGATGCCCATAATGGACGAGGAGCCGCGCCTGCTCATGCCGAGGGAACCAGCTGCCCACTTTGAGTCACTGGCGGTCATCAATGATGAGATCCAGCCCTTCTCCTACAGCGCAAATGACGGAAAGTGGATGGTGAGTCTTGTTCGAAAAATCTCGAATTTAACGCTTCGATCGATCCTGTCAAGGCACAGAGCTGCTTCACAATGTGCGGCGCTGAGGAGAAGGAGTGGATTTTATTTTTGATATGGCTAGGGGCCTTTTCTTGCCATGCCATAGACTGGGCGCGTCTGGGAAGCGGACGGTATAACCAGGAGGAGGACCCGAGACAGTGCGACGAATTGGCATGTGACGGCCTTGCTAACAGTTTTGCTTCTTCTTTGTGTTTTTTGCTCCTCTTTGCTTCTTTTCTTCGATTCTAAAAGGTGCTCTTCTTCTATCCCTTCGACTTTACGTTCGTGTGCCCCACAGAGATCGTCGCTTTCAGCAACGCTGCGGCCGAATTCGCCAGCATCAACGCCAATGTGGCTGCCGTGAGCACCGACAGCCACCACACCCACTTGGCCTGGTCTCGCACTGCCCGTGAAGACGGCGGCGTGGGCTCCCTCTCCATCCCTCTCATCGCCGACGTGAGCAAGCGCATCAGCTTCGACTACGGCGTCCTCATCACCGACCCCGCCGACGACATGTACGGCGCCGCCCTTCGGGGACTCTTCATCATCGACCCGACCGGCAAGATCAGGAGCGTCACTGTCAACGACGATGCCGCCGGCAGGTCAGTGGAGGAGGCTATGAGGCTCCTCAAGGCATTTCAGTACGCAGATGCGCACGAGGGAGAGGCGTGCCCTGCCAATTGGAAGGAAGGCGACAAGACCATCAAGACTAATGCCGATGGTAGTAAGGACTTTTTCAAGACTTGGTAAGAGAGGAGTCTGTGCGACGACGTGTGACGATGGCAAGGAAGCAATTCATCACAAGGACCGCCGAGACGTAGACGAGAGTTCGCAAGCTCCGGAGATGAGATGAGACGAACGCAATGATAATAAGCGAAAAATAAACCATTTAAAAAAAAATAATGATATTGACCGCCGCTAACATTGCTGGAAAACTTGCTGAACATGCAGCGTCACTCCTTCTTGATTCCGAGCTCCCTCTCGGGGAGCGGCAACTAACCCCTCTCCCCTCTCCCTTCATCAATTTGTTTTTGGATGGTCAAAGCTAAGAACGAATGCGGGCGTTGACATAAAAGGGGACTGCTTCTTGGGTGTTAAGCAAAAACCCATCGTGCGAAAAAGAATGTAGACTTTTAATTGGGGCTCCCTCCAAACAGATTTAGATTTTCGTAAGGAAGGACAGCGCAAAACGCGCATTTTAATGGCAAAATCTGTAGCAATTCTTCATTTCATTATAGCAAATTTTGGCGAGCAAGATCCTCGTACTGCGCTCGGGTGAGCACGTTCCCTTTCGAGTCCTCGTACTGTTCACCGCCATCGTCATCGATTCCCCCGCTACCACCTCCGCGCTCTGCGGGAACGAGGGAAGAGAGAGAGGGAGTGGGTGAGAACGAAGAAAAGTAAAGTACACGTGAATAATCCCAATACCTGCCCACAAAAAACACCTCCGCTCACCTCGCTGCTGCGCTTGGATGGTCGCCCAGAGCTTCCTCGCATCATCGATTTTGGTGACACCATGAAAATGAGTAGAATTCGGTATTCCAAGGCATTTCATCCCGTGATTATGGTTCATCTCAGTAAAGTGTCTTTCAAAAGCTCGAGAACCGCGGTACTTCTCCCCACCACAAATTTCGCACTCAAAGTAGTGATTTAATCCGTGCAGCTTGTACAGCCAGATAGCAATGGGCTTGCCGTCCCATCCCAAAGGGAGATTCTTTGGGTTGTAGATTTCCTCCTCTTCGTCAGAGTCATCAGCACCTTCAACAACCTCCCCGCCCGCTCCCGCCAGATCTTTCAATCCACCCTCCGTCTCATCGCGAATTTCATTCTCTCTCTCCTCGATGGTCTGAGTCTCGCGCCGCTCTGCTCGCCGCGCAGTGAGCTGAACCTCTGGCCGAAGGAACGACAAAAGAGCGGAAACACTGCACTCCAACTTTGCCAAGTCCTTGGCGCTTGTTGTTGACACCGCAGCCGGAGCCGACCCCTTCCCATCCTCGTTCTTCGCCTTCGCAAACAGTTTCGGTTCTTTCTCTCTCAGCTCTGCGAGCCCCTCCTCGTTCAGCCCCCTCGCCTTCCACAGTCGATTTTCGCGATCGCTCGGCTTGCCGCCCGCCTTCATTCTCCGAAGGTTCAATTCACGCTGCAGTTCATCAGGTTAGTTTCTTTTGAGCAGAGCACTTTCTTTACAAGACAAAAATTGACACCATACTTCATTCAATTCTTTCTGATGATTCTGATGACTCACCTTCACGCCCAACTCCGAGAGCGACTCTGCCATTTCCTTCAAGGTCGAGAATTTTTTAAGATCCGCCAACCCACCAGAATTGTCGCCGCTGGTGTCAAATTTACCACTCACGCTCTCCCATCCTGATATCGTGCCTTGTTCCCACCGCCGATCGAAGGATGTTTTCTCTTCGCCTTTCTGCTTGATGAAGTCCTTGAGCACCGCTATGTCACCACCCTCAGTTAACCGGACAAAAGGCCGGCTCCTGCGAAAATAACCAATGAGGTATTCGTACATCTGCCGTAGAAATTGCGTGTAGCGCTTCCTGTCAGGTCCGAGCTTTCCCTCTGCTCCACATTTTAGCGACACATTGAGAGGTGACTGGAGAAGCTCGTAGAATGCGGCAATGCTCACTTTTTCGCCGCCGTCATTAAACACGATGCCACACTGTTGGGCTAGAAGGTGGAGCGCAGTGAGATCGAGGTATTTTCCGAAGACTTCGTCGATGCTAAAGATGTCGTTGAAGGAGGTGGATGTTGTGTCGGGATTGTAGTTGCCAATTGAAGTCATGATGGAGGAGGAGAGGCTGTAGGAGTCAAAGCGGGGCTCACCAAAGGTTGCAATGGTTTCTCTGCCAATGGTCATGACATCTTTTCCCCCAATACCCTTGTTCTTGGCGTGATATTCCTTGGCTTCCCTCACACTTTGATAAAATCGCTCAAAAACAGCATCCATGCTGGAGGAGGAGGTGAGAGGTGCAGGAAGGAATTTGTTTCTAACCTCGTTTGGAGTAAGGTAGCGGCGCCTCTTTTTCCGTGCTTCTTTATTCGAAGTTTCTCCGTTGGAGGTAGACTCTTCTTCATTCACAGCATCTTCCTTGGAGTACACTGACTGGATCTCATTCACCAAATCTCGGCCTCTTTTCACAGCAGCATGAAGTGCGATGCCCCTCACCGCCTTCTCACGCCTTCCCTCAATGACCTTCTTTCCACTCGAGGTTGCGCTGCTCGTGGAGATGAGCTTGGGGCAAACAGCTTCCCAGTCCAGAGTTGATGTGAGCACTGTGCCATCAGCAGCATGTTGTTTCTGTGCGTTGTTGGTTATTGCCGAGGCGCCGGACGACAGCGAGGTGATCATTACCAATGCATCTCGAACAGGTCCAAGGGTTTCGCTGGGATCGTGCTGCTTCTTGTCCTTCGTCAGGCCAGGGGGACAGTCCGCAGACAGGAGGGCCGAGGAGAGCACCACACTACTCTCATACTCTGCCATAAGTGCTCGTGTGCTTTCAAGAGGATCCATCCTCTAATTGGGGTTAGAGGAGTAGACTAGTGACAAAAATAGCGTAAGAAAATGTGAAACAACCTGTCTGACTTTCCAGTGAGTTTGTGCGGGGGCTGAAAATGCGAGTCAATTCCGGTTCCCCTTCCTCCAGTGATCTGTTCATCTTGAAACGAGGCTTAACAGACCCTTCGTTTCATTCCCCCTGCTCCTTAATAAAAAATTATACGAAATTACCGGTGAAGGCCTGCCAATTTTGTCTCTTCCAAATATCTCTCTTCCACCTCCCGTTCCCTGTTTTGTTTGGCTCAGTTTCCGCCAAACCGCCCGCCGCCAAACCGCCCGCTGTTGCCCATCCTTCGTCCACATCATTGTGTACACTTGTACATGCCACAAACACCCATGGCGGGCGCGGCTCTTTCATCAATGACTTCAAGAAGAAGCGGCTTCTCTCTACACCAGGAACCTCCAGTAACATCAACCACCTCTAGCAATAAAGTCGGTAACAACAAACCAATTGACTCTCTAGAGAGACGCAAGACTTATTTATACGAACTTGGACATTGTGTAGGGGGAGGGATAGAGCGAGTAGCTGGATTGGAGCTTCATCGTCTTCAGTCAAGAGGAACTGGGTCGACAACAGCGAGTGTTTCGAGGTCAAGAAAACACACAGCCAAGCTGAAAGCCGTGCGACGACAGCAAGGACCTCCTCCCTTAGCATCAGATTTCTGCAGCGGTTGCGGAAGGATCCTCGATGTGCTCGATGGAAGCTGTCTTGTCACCCTGAAGTCCATAAAGAGCTCTACTGAAATGCAACGCCGCCGGCTCAAAAAAAAAATAGCCAGAGGCAAGGGTACTGTCTCATTTGTCAAAAATGCCGTCCAATACAAATGTTTTTGTGGAATAGCGAGAGTGACTGGAGGGGTTGCTCTTGAAAAGAAGAAAGCCAAGAACGCAAACGATGACAAGAACAAGGCTCACGGGACAAATTACAATAGTGCCCCTAAAAAAAAAAATTTTCAACACTCAAAGTCAATGCCGGCTTCGGCAGACTTTGTTCGCTTAGAGACAAAGGCAGCATCGAAAACAAAGAAGAAAAAGAAAGTCATCAATGACATTAATTTTTTGAGCAGCTTCAACTAAAACGCAAGAGTAAAATAAGATGGATTAAGTAGATCTGATTTTGGGTTTTGATCGCCCTCGTTTTTTTTCGTGTGCGTACAGTCTATGATCCACTCGCAAAAATGGAGAGGTTAATTCGTTGTTAATGATGCACATTTGTCTATTTGAGATGTTTGGAGGGGACACCGCCGTTCCTTCTTTCAGACACCTCCATTCGTAGAAACGCCTTTTATATAACACTTGTTGCGTGATAACGTTTTTCGACATCGTCCGC
>ERZ651776.1335-NODE-1335-length-29831-cov-4.305505_pt1 | contig 29831 bp, 31 predicted proteins | sample MGYA00514761_ERZ651776 | MGnify/ENA metagenome assembly ERZ651776
TATCTCTATATACTTGTGATATACTTTTTTATAGTATTTTAGGTGATGTTGTATACTAATTAAAGTAATATAAAAACCAAAAATGAATAAAATAATCCTATTTCTTGTTTTAATAGTTGCAAATACGTCTTTTGCTCAGGTTAATTTTAAATCTATCGACAAAAAATTAGTTGATTCGACTTTAGCATTATATGGCAATGCTTACGAACCTGGTATGACCATTGGTATCGTGCAAGATGGCAAAGTATTATACAAAAATGGAATAGGGATAGCAGATCTTTCTAATAATATCTCTATAACAGATTCAACTGCCTTTAATATCGCCTCTGTTTCCAAGCAATTCACTGCAATTTTAGCTCTTATTGCAGAGGAAGAGGGAAAAATATCATTAGAAGACAATATTGTAAAATATTTGCCAGAATTTAAAAACCTTCCTTATCAGATCACTATTAAACAGCTTGCCAATCACACTCATGGGTTGCCAAATTACTCTGACTTAATAGAAATGATAGGGTATGGTTTGGCATCCCCTATCCGCAATGACCAAGCTGTACAAACCATATTAAATATTAAGCAAGTTAATTTTGAACCAGGTGCAAAATTTCAATATGGAAATACTGGATTTATGCTTCTTGCTGAAATTCTGAAACGAGTATATGATAAACCATTTCCATTACTTATTAAGGAAAAAATCTTTGAGCCCCTCGGTATGAATCAAAGTGCTGTAATTGACAACCCAAACATAATCATTAAGAACAAGGCAGAACCTTATAAAAAAAGTGATGATTCTTATCTCATATATCCTAATAGACAAATGGAATGTGGCTCATCTAACATTCATACAACTCTAAATGATATGATAAAATGGATGATAAACTATCAAAAACCTAAAGTTGGGACTAAGGAGATGTACAAGCAGATGATTGAGCATACAGTATTAAATGATGGTAGTCAAAAAGAGTATGGATTAGGATTATATACAGGATTTTATAAAGGACTCAATATTGTTTTTCACGGTGGAGGAACTGCTGGGTATCGTGCTTACATTTTACATGTCCCTGCGTATGATTTTTCGATTGTTACTTTAGGAAATCAAGAAAGCTTTGATGGTCTGCTTATTGTCAACGATTTACTAGAGTTATTTTTTAAAGACTATTTGGTAGAGCCTGTTTTACTCAAGACATCTTACACACCAGAAGAGTTAAAAGAATATGAAGGCACCTACAGATTTCAGCCTGGACAGTATTGGAAAATTAATGCAGATGGAAATAATCTATACTTTGACGGAGATGATGAACCACTTCCCTTGATTGGGGATGGGAAATTTAAGTTCTTTTATTATCCAATTTCTTACCTTACATTTCATCCCAATTTTATGGAGTTTCAGATTGCAGATTTTACCTATTACTGCGAGAAGGTTAATTTGAATCCACCTGTGTTAAGTGAAAAAGAATTAGAAAAGTATATCGGTGTTTATCAGAATGTGGAGTTAAACACATTCTATGAAATTTTAGTAATCGAGAACAGTCTTGTAGCAGAGCATTTGACCAATGGTAAAATTATACTTCAACCATTATTAGAAAATATTTTTTATGGTGAATTCCCTTTAGGAGAGTTAGATTTTCAATTCAATCTAGAAGGAAAAGTGAGTGGATTTGTATTATCTGGTCAAAATTTGGAGAACATCAAATTCCTAAAACAAACTTAAAGTGCATATAAAATCATAGCTTCCTATACTAACCAGTTGCCATTAATATAAAGAAATACCTGAAATGAATAAAAACCACGGAGAAACAATTCATAAAGGATTTGAGATTGAAAAAAAGGTATATTTGAATGAAATCTCAGTTTCAGGCGGAGCAGATAACTTAGCTGATACTGGACTGAAAAGAGGTTGGGGGACTTGATTATATTTCTACTTATTCTAAATTACTCCAAGGAGTTTAGTATTTTAATTAATTTTTAAAAGCCTTATATCGGAGCCTAATAGCTTATAAAGGTGATTGAAAAATCTATACAAAAGTTTCATTCCTACCTCACTTTTCACCTTTTCATCAGTGAACTCTAAAAACTCTTCTAATTATAACACATTGATGATACATGAGGAGAGATAAACCCAAAAACAAATTTGTATCTAGCTACTAATGAACTCATTCAAAATTTATGTATACTTGCAAGTGAACCTCACATGCGATACATAGGGAGGGTTCTACACCATTTGAAAAAAACAACAGACATATTAATTATAATTTTTGCCATCCTCGTGGTTTCAGCTTTGACATACGTTATAATTGGAATTTTGATAATCCAAGATAAATATGAAGGCGAACCACAAACCACTGAATTTATCCAAAAAGTATCGATAGAAGAAATCGGAGAGTCTCAACAGAAAGGTTTAAAATGGATAAATGAAAAAGCAACGGAAATTGAAAATAACACAAAGCTAACACAAGCGGAATATAATTTATCAGAGTTCGTTGAAATAATAACTGACGGTGGAGGAATTTTAAAAGTGTGGCGACACGATAATCAAATCTATAAAATTCACGAAGAAGTAGGACTTTCTTACGGACGAATAACAAACATTATTTATCTTGATAATGATTTACCTATAAAAATAATTGAAACAGAAGAAAATTTCGGGAACAAAAATGGCGAAATTGATTATAACGAACTAAAAGAAGTATTTAGAGCCAATATCTATGTTTTCGATTGGGAGAATGATGACGTGGAAATTGAGCAAATTGGAAAAAGAGTTTTAAGTGAAGGTAGTTGCTCAACTTTTGATTATGAACCGATTATAAAACGTGCTAAAAAAACAACATCGGAATAAAAAACTACTGGCAACACTGGTAACTGTTACACACCTCCATAATTCTAGTAATGACCTATTTCAAGCCTCTCTACTGAGGCTTTTTTTATATCATCGGGTATTAGGTCTGATTTTAAAAACGCGTATAAAAGTAAAATCGCTTGTCAAAAGTGATTTTATAAAAGCCTCTTTCCTACCCCACTTTTCACCTTTTTATGAGAGAATTTAAGACACTTCTTCAAATTATAAAACATCGCTGATAAGTGTATCGTAACTATCATCATCACTAGCTAACCCTCACTTAAAATCTCTGCCAATTATTCTATTTCGCGAAAGCGAAATATACTCTTTAGCTTTTAAAATAAAAAAAAGAGAGTCTATTTAGTACATTTCAATAGTGCTATTGACAACTAACTCCTCTTACTCTTCTTTTTATAAATGTTAATGACTTATATACGTTTCTATTCGTTAATTTATGTACTTAAACAACGTAACTAATCTTATGCGAAATCATTGATAAAAATATTACTAGAGCTTTTCAGAAAACTACAAAACCAATAGTTAAATATTTTTATTAAAAATTATTTCACAAAAATGTCAAATGCCTTAACAAACGTAAAATCACCACTAGGCAATAGTACCATCTCATCATTTTTCCAATAAGTAGGTATAGAGGCTAGACCTGAACCTGTAAACCCTGCATAATAAATATCATCAGCAAGTTTAGTTATAGAAGTTATTTCTCCTACAATAGGATCTGATAAAACTTCGCCATTCAACCAAAATCGTAAAATAAGACTATCACCTACTTCTTGACTTGAACCACCAACATACAGATTATTATTATACGCGAGAATTCCGAACGCTCCGGCAAAAGAAGTATTGATATCAAGGACTGTAATTTGCTGGTTATTCCAATAACTAGCAATTTGAAAATCCTCACCATTAATTTCTCTATTTTCTCTAAGTGCAATATATACATTACCTTGTTCTATACTGATATCGTTAGCAAACGCAGAGTTTAGACCATCATTTAAATTAATTGATATTCCATTTACCCAATATTTCGCAATCGATCCTTCTCCACCTACAATGTGAACTTCTCCTTCAGAGAACGCTAGTGCCCTAGCACTAGAAAACTCAGTACCATCAGCTAAAAGTGTAGGTATTCCATTTAGCCAATACGTTGCTATAAGTCTTCCACCAGGTATTTCAGAGCGTTCGTGTCCAACAACGTGAACATTGTTTCCTTCTATTAGAATGTCATAAGCAACAGCATCTCTAGAACCGTCGGTAAGTGAAACTTCTACGCCATTCTTCCAATATTTTGCTACTAATATTCCATTTTCCGATTTTTCATAACCTGCCACATACACATCCTCACCAGATACATATACCGAAAATGCTTCTGCATCTGTTTGACCATCAGTTAAGGCTGTTAGTTCTCCATCAACCCATAATAAAGCTCGATCTAATTCTGAATCCCCAGTATCTTGTTCATTAGTATTAGAGCCTGCAACATAAACAGTTGCATTTTCTGGATTAGGCATATCCATATCGTTAGAATTATCACTCGCACAGGAAGCAAAAAGCAAGGCTATGCATACCATAGTAAATACAATTGTTTTTTTCATAATTATTATTCTTATAGAGTTATTTACTCTTACATCGGATTAATTACAATTAGTCATCACAACAACTATTTAAATCTTTGAATTTATGAGGGCAATACTTTTGCTACTAACGGTAACCGTTGCACACCTCCATAATTCTAGTAAAATAACCTATTCTAAGCCTCTCTCCCGAGGCTTTTTTATATCATCGACTATTTAGATCTGATTTTAAAAACTTTTAGATCAACGTATATGAGCTTATAAAAAGTGATTTTATGAAATCCTAGCAAAAACTCCATTCCTACCCTACTTTTTGCCTTTTTATGGGTAAATTTGAGATACTTCTTCAAATTATAACACATTGCTGATAAGTGTATCGTAACTATCATCATCACTAGCTAACCCTCACTTAGAATCTCTGCCAATTATACTATTTCGCGAAAGCGAAATATACTCTTTAGCTTTAAAAAAAGAAGAGTATTTATTTAGCACATTCCAATAGTCCCATTAACAACTAACTCCCCTTACTTTTCTTTTTACAAATGTTAATGACTTATATACAACACCTTACAAACTATATGTATTTTAGCAACACATTTTCCAATAAGGCACACTATATATAATTCAATGCTAGGTTCTCGCCTACTTACGAAAATCCTCGTGGATTTTCTCTGGTTCGTTTTTGTTTACTAAATTAGTTACTTAACCACACAACTGACCATACACAACAAGGTTGGCAACAAGCTGAAAAATGAAACACATATTAAACATTTTTATTTTTTTGACAATTTCGCAATTTGTGAGAAGTCAGAACACGATTTTATGGAAAGTAACTGATACTATAAATAATAAGAGCTCTTTTATTCTAGGAACTGTACATCAAATTGGTAACTCATTTGTTGATTCAATTCCTCAAATTAAAGAACATTTGAAAAATTCTGACCTTGCATTATTCGAGTCAGTAGATAAAGTTGATTATACTAGAAATATTATTGAAAAAAGGGAGCGTTCGAATGAAATTGAAAAAAGACTCAAGAAAAAGGATTTACTTAAGCTAAAAGAAATTGCTAGTAATTGGAAAGTTGATTTATACAAGTTAAAACCAATTGAAATACGTTGGAAACTTCAACAAGAATATCAAATATTAGTATGTAAAACTGTCAAATTAAATGATGAGTTTGACCATTTGGACTATTACTTACAATACCTTGCAGAAGATAATAAAGTTAAATTACTGGGCTTAGAAATAAATCAATTGGATATCATTGAAAAGGAATATGAAAACCCTAATTGGGAAAGTGAACGAAAAAATATTAGTGTTTGGATTCAAAAAATCACAAATGACAGTTCGACTGCGAAAAATTGTGATTATGCCAATAGGTATATGCTTTTTGATATAGACTATGAATTTACAAAAGAGTGCGAATCTAATTATATCATTCTACAGAGAAATAATGAGTGGATGAAAACTATTCCCAATTTATTGAGAATCAATAACGTATTTATTGCAGTTGGAATAGAACACTTGAAATGGAAATGTGGAATTTTGAAGCAATTAGAAAATCAAGGATTTAAAATAGAACCGATAGAATTAAAGCCAGTTGCCAACAACGATAACCGTTGCACAGGTCAATAATTCTAGTACAAATGACCTATTTTAAGCCTCTTACTGATGCTTTTTTTTAACCATCTGGTATCCAGAAATGTGGTTTTCAAAACCCCACGCTACCACACAATACATCACGTTCTAAAAGCTATAAAACCACTCGACTCTAAAATGGAATGAGTACTTTCGTGTTTTATACAAAAGCTAGTTTTTATGGAAGAACTTACCTTAACCACTCCCGCACTACTATTTTCAGCAATATCTTTAATTATGTTAGCATACACCAACCGGTTTTTGGCGTATGCAGCTATCATACGAAACTTACACGATAAGTATCAAAAGGAAAAGGATTCAGTTTTAATAGACCAAATTAAGAATATAAAACACCGTTTATATTTAACGCGTTCTATGCAAATCTTTGGGATTAGCAGTTTGTTACTTTGTGTACTTACAATGTTCCTGATTTACATACAACAGCAAACGATTGCCGTTTGGGTATTTGGTTTTGCACTTATTTTATTAATAATTTCTTTGGCTTTTTTAATTTGGGAAATTCAAATTTCAGTAAAAGCTTTGGAACATCATATCCATGATATTGAGAAAAGGTAAACTTATTTTAAAATTTTACACTTCGCTAACACAATTTTACATTTTGATACTACCATACTAAGTGCTTTCATCTTATGTTTGGAAAAAATATCAGATGAAAAAAATATATCTAGTCTCGCAAGTCTGTTTATTCATATTCGCCATTGCGTTTATTAATTCCTGTAAAGGACAAACCCATTCAAATATTGAAAGTAACAATATTACACCTCAACTATCAAACAAAGAAGCTTCACAAATAGGCGAATATGTGGTTGAAATTTTTGAAGATTCTAAAGGTAATCTATGGTTTGGGTCAAGAGTAGCCGAAAAAGATTATCCTGATCCTGACAAACGAAAGGGTTCGGGCGGATTAGTCAAATATGATGGAGAACACTTTACCTCCTTTCCAAAGCTAGAAGGACTTCATCAAAATGATGTGTATCAGATTTACAAAGATTCCAAAGAAAACTTGTGGATAAGTACCATAAGCAACGGCATGTATAAATATGATGGAGAAGGTTTCACAAATTATCCTGTATTAGATCCTGTGACTAAAAAACCGAAAGCGGTTATGAGCTTTCTAGAAGATCGTAAAGGTTTTCTTTGAATCGGTTGTGCGGGAGGGCTCTTTCGTCTTACACCCGAGGGTGTGTTTAACGTGACTACAAAAGGCCCCTGGAATTAAATAATGAAAGACAAACAAAGAATGAGATGTATCCATTACTTGTTGTTTGTTTACTCGGAAAATCTCTCAATTTCCTCTGTCTCGATTTCTTTTACTAAATTAGAGCGAACCAAATACCAACAAGGTAGCATATATTTAAAAACATACTGATGAAAACACTTCTAATCATTTCCTGCATTTTATTTTTTAGCAATAGCTTTTCGCAATCTAACAAAGAGCTGAAGACCTTAGAGTATGCCAATATGGAGATTGATATTCCAGATACGTGCACAGCAACATCAAAGCATGAAATTATAGATTGTGATGGTCTTTCCATTCAATGGACGTATGTAGATAAAAAAATGCTGAACTCGGCTTATAAGGAACTGATCAATCAATTCAGCAATAAGACTAAAACGAAAGAAGAAATGGAAGTACTCTCTTATGGTGCTGTATTAAAGGGATATAAATTTACATACGAAAATCCAAAAACATTGAATCGTTTAATCGTTCATGGAACTGTCAACAAACAACCATTAATCTTACAAGTAGCTTCCGAAGATGAACTCATGGGTGTGTTTGATTTTAATGAATTTCTTGAAAAAATAATAACATTAAAAATGTGAGTCAACAGTAATAAACATTTCACAAATCCATGATTTTGGTAAAAACTATCAATTGTTTGCCGCTACAAAATGATCAAACTAACTACAAAACCCACCTCTCTTGAAAGCCACACCAGAACATAACGAAAGAATTGCAAAGATGTCGTTTGCTTCGGTATTTCCACACTATGTGACAAAAGTAGAAAAGAAAGGAAGAACAAAAGATGAATTATACCAAGTGATCGAATGGTTGACAGGATTTGATGAAAACAAATTACAAGAACTCATTGATGAGAAAGTGACGTTTGAAACCTTCTTTCAAAAAGCAATAGTACATCCCAAGTCTCACCTTATCACAGGCGTTATCTGCGGTTATCGAATAGAAGATCTTGAAAATCCGCTCACACAACAAGTACGGTATCTGGATAAGTTGGTCGATGAATTAGCCCGAGGAAGAAAAATGGAAAAAATACTACGCAGTGATTAAACAATAGTCTGTTGTAAATGATAAGCTGTCTTTTGTTAGCTTTCGCGAAAGCGTATGTTGAGCCTGTCGAACTAGCCTATAAAGAATTATTCTACAATTTTAATAATGTATAACGCAATCGCACGCTGGTATTCAACGGTATAGGTTTTAATCTTCAAATCAAATTTTTAACTATGAAAAAAATAACCTCCATACTTTCTTTGGTACTTATACTATATATTTCAAGTGGAATCAACGCACAGGAAACAAAGAAAAATTATCAAGATTCTCTACATCATCTAGTGACTGAATACTATAGATTAAATCTGAAAATTTTTCAAAAAGATTCCAATGTTGAGGATATCGATACTATATTCAAGCTCTTTACCGATGATTTCACCTATGTTCACCCAAAATATGGGGGCGTATATAAAAGAGAAGATTTATATAATGGATATGTGAGGAATCAAAAAAAGGAGGTTATGATGGAAAAGTTACAGATATAAAAATCGTCAACAAAATTATTGGACTGAATGCCGTTGCTGTACAAAAAAGGTTTGTTGAAAAAAAAGATAACGGAATGAAAGATGGAGAATTAGAAATGACCCTTTTCGAATTTAAAGATGGAAAAATATCAAGAATTTTTGAATATTGGTAATCGCATAAAAAATGGTACATAACAATCTAACTAAAAAAAACCCTGACTCATTTTATAACTCATAAAATCTGAAATTATGAAAAACAAAATTGTATTTCTTCTATGTATCCTATGTACATTGGGAATAAAAGCGCAAAGCTTCATTGGTGCTTGGGAACGCTATCATACTACTGAAAATGGAGAGGAACTTAAAAGCGTTGTTATTTTTTCTGATGGCTATCAAGTAATCACTACGTATAATGCAAAGACCGGTAAATTTATAAGTACCAATGGTGGAACTTGGAAAGTAACAGGTGATACAATGACAGAAAAAGTAGAGTTTGACACAAATAACTCCGAACGTGTAGGTTCAGAAGTTAGCTTTCAAGTAGCCATAAATGATACTACCATGGAAATTGTGGGAAAAGATATGAAATTTAGTAGAATTGATGCTGGAGCCCCTGGAAAATTACAAGGTGCATGGCTAATGTCTGGTAGAATACGAGATGAAGAAACACAAACAAGAGACACCAGCAGACCCAGAAAAACGATGAAGATCTTATCTGGAACACGTTTTCAGTGGATTGCATATAATACAGAAACTAAACAATTTATGGGCACAGGCGGCGGAACGTACACCACCATAAATGGGGCATATACTGAAAACATAGCATTCTTTTCGAGGGATGATTCTAGAGTAGGCGCTAGTCTAAAATTTGAGTATGATATCATAGATGGTGACTGGCATCATTCAGGATTGTCTAGCAAAGGACAACCGATCTATGAAATATGGAGTATCCGAGAATAATTCGGTGGTGTACAAAACGATGACCTAGCCTAAAATAATAAGTCAAAAAACCAACTAACTTTTATAAATATCTGGTACGCTCCTGCCTTCCGGCAGGCAGGTTCGCGAAAGCGGTAATGGACATAGTCAAAATAATCTACAGTTCATAAATTCATTCGTAAGGAATTACCTCCCTACCCTACTAAAAGCTTTGATAAAAATTAATAAAATTTATATATGAATACCACAGTCCTAACTCCCATAAAAATAGATATTGTATCAGACATCGCTTGTCCGTGGTGTTATGTTGGCAAACGTAGATTAGAAAATGCTCTTGCACAATGGGATGGAGCACCTATAGAAATAGAGTGGCATCCCTATCAATTAGATCCAAATATGCCTACGGAAGGTCTCAATAGAGATACATATTTAGGAAATAAATTTGGAGATATAGAACGCGCCAAACAAATGACAGATCATCTCACAAATGTTGGGAAAGAAGTAGGCATTGATTTTGATTTTGGCGATCGTTGGCTTGCGGTCAACACCCTCCCACTACACCAAATGCTTGCTATTGCAGGACAAGAAGGATTTAAAGATGCGCTAAAAGAACGTTTTTTAAAAGCGTATTTTGTAGAAACCCTCCATCTTAATGATACCAATGTATTGGAAACGATCGGTGCCGAATTTGGATGGTCTGCAAATAAAGTACAGAGTATTATTCAAAATGAAGCGCTTGGAAAAGCCATACAACAAAAGATAGCGCAGTACCAAGAACGTGGCGTTTCTGGTGTACCTTTTTTTATTATCAATAATCAATATGGAATCAGTGGTGCGCAACCAGCAGAAGTGTTTCTAGATGCTTTTAAGCAACTTTCTACTTTAAAAAACACGCCAGAAGGAGAAAGCTGTGATGTGGATGGTGAGAACTGTTAGACGTTTTTTTGATATGTAATATATAAAACCACTTCTGTTTGGAGTGGTTTTTTTTATGCTTTCGCGAAAGCGTATAAATACAGAAGTTTATATCGAGTTTGACAAATGTATGAAAGTAGAGATATCTATACATCATCTTTACTATCTGCCAAAAGAATCGTATTTTAAATGCGAAAGGAATAAATTGCTAAAACATGTATTGCCCAAAATAGAAAACCCATTTTCAAAAATAGAGCGCAATAAACAAATCAAGCCAACGATGAATATCACTATCAATTATACAGGAACTATTGGAACGGGACACGTCGCTATAGAGGTCAATCCTGAAGCTACGATGAAAGAGTTGCTTACTACTTTTCACGAAGCTATTCAGAAAGACGACTTTTATACCATTCAAGGTGGAGCGCCACCCAATAGACGGGCTATGAAAGTGCATTATGACTATTACATCAATGGTAAATTACTAAAAGATATTCACGCAAAAGTAGCTACATTAAGACTTTCTGAATCTGATACCATCAAACTACAGGTGGATAAAGGAATGAGAGTTGATTAAATACGCATATCATACCGTCAAAAATAGTAACGTTCTAACAAGAGCTAAGGCATCTCCAGATGAATTAGTTCTGATCGAAAATATTCCTAATAATGATCAACTACTAGAGAATTTTCTAGCTACGCTTGGTGATCCCATACAAGAAGAACGCAACCAAGAAGCAGGTAGTATCTTTCACGTGAACGTAGAAAAGAACGATACTCACTTTATTTCCTATGCCAATTCCAACCTCTTTTTTCCTGTTCATACTGACGGGTCTGATTTTAAGATACCGCCCAACTATGTAGCGATGTTTTGTGTAAGACCTAGCCAAGAAGGTGGCGAAAGTTTATTTGTCAAACTTTCTGATTTGATAGCAAATCTTCCAAAAGAACTCTTAGACGTATTAACCAAAAAACAATGGCTATTTAATACAATACATCGTACCATCATCACACAGACGGAAACAGCGACTTCGATTTGCTACAATCGATTGATGATTGAGTCGTATGGAAAATTGACACAACAAGAACTCGACATTCTAAATCACTTGGATCGGATTTGTGAGGAACACACCTTTAACTTCAAGCTAAAAGCAAATGACTTAATATTATTCAGAAATGACCGATTCCTCCACGGACGAGCGGATTTTCCGTTGGATTCTAAGCGGTTATTAAAAAGAGTACGCTTTTGCGAACCTGACTTGCCGGCAGGCAGGAGTGTATAAAAGGTATTAAACCCAAATCTAAAATTAGAACAAACCTCAAATTCCGCTTTCAGCAGGATTAGTTCAACTACCTATTTTGTAGGCGTCTTTCAGACTTTACAAAACAGCATTTCACTAAAAAATCAGGTAGATGTACGGGTTTTTAAATTCGTATAAAATGAGTATTTTGAAGTCTTAAAACAAACCGCTTTTCACCCTTACCCATGGATACAACAGATACTAAGACTCAAACTAAAGATCGAATTAAATTGCCTTTTACATTTGACCCAGCAAAAATGCTGGAAGAATTTGAAACCTTAAAATTAGGACAGTTTGAATATTACAATGTGATTCCTTTACGCGCTCCTGCCCATGAGGTAGATAGATCCTTACCGTTCCCACCGCCTGCCTTAGATTATGCAGATGGTTCTTGGACAGATTGGATGAATACACCGCATCTTGAGGCATCTCCCTATCTTAAAAGTATTATTGATACGTTTGCGATGCACACGAAAGTGACTTTAGTACGTGTATTACGTCTAGCGCCAGACTCTGTTGTAAAAGAACATACAGATCCTACGTTGGGACTAGAAATAGAGCGATCTGTCATTAGATTAACGATTCCTATTCTTAATAACGATAAAGTATCCTTTTACCTTAATGGAACCACGGTTCCTATGTTACCTGGAGAATGCTGGTATTTAAGACTTACAGATCCGCATCGTGTGGTAAATGGAGGAATAGAAGAGCGTATTAATCTTACTATTGATATGATTCCAAACGACTGGATCCGAAAAATAATAGCCGATAGTGAAGATGCATAAAAGGTAGATTTTACTTCCCTAAAGGGAGCTGTTGCGACAGAATCAGTTTTTATTTATTTGGTATGTAGCTTAGTAAAGGTATATTTGATTGGTTTCAGCAGCACGTATAGCGGCTGTTTTCTATCTAAGCATATATCATTATGAGTACGATTACACAAATTGATGCCTATCAAAAAGAGCCATTTACGAGTACGTTACGAAATGGTAAAACGGTCACTCACAATATTTACACACAGGGAAATGGCTCTAAAGTACTTATCCTTATACAAGAACTACCAGGGATAGGTCAAGAGACACTTGCGCTTTCCGATCGATTTGTGAGTGAAGGATATACGGTGGTATTACCACATTTATTTGGGAAAATAGGAAAGACTTCGGTTGTATTAAATACCATCAAAGTATTTTGTATGCGGAAGCAATTTCGCGTTTTTGCAAAAAATGAATCAAGCCCTATTGTCGATTTCTTATCTGACCTCTGTACGGCTATGAAGACAAAGCATCAAGTACAAGGCATTGCCGTCATAGGGATGTGTTTAACGGGTAATTTTGCGATCTCATTAATGGCAAATGATGCAGTCCTTGCTGGGTTTGCGAGTCAGCCATCACTCCCTTTTAAGAAACAGCAGTACATACACATGAGCCCTGATGAGATTACGGCAGTAAAAAATAAATTGGATCAGATAGGTCCAATGCATTGTGCAAGAATACAAGGCGATAAAATATGTGCCGGTGAGCGATTTGATGCCTACAGAAAAACATTTAACTCCGATAGAGAACGGATTATTCTTCATGAACTCCCTGGAGAAGGACACTCCATACTTACTTTAAATTTTGTAGATGAAGATGGACATCCTACCAAAGAAGCTCTTAATGATGTGATTACCTATTTTGATAGTCAGTTAAGCTAGCTAATACTATGGGATTCTGCGTTTCATTTCTTCTACGATGTTAAAAGCTGCTGGACAAATCGCTACATTTTTAAGAGTAAGGTTAGAAATTTGCTGAAACTTTTTTCGATCCGTATGCGGGAATTCCCTACATGCCTTAGGACGTACTTCATAAATCGAACAGTAATTATCGGCTCCTAAAAAAGTACAAGGCACGCTTTGCAACACATAATCTTTGTCTTCATCAATACGCAAATACGTATCTATAAAAGCCTGTTCTTTCATTTTAAAATGCTTGGCAATACGCGTCACATCTTTATCTGTAAAAAGAGGTCCTGTTGTTTTACAACAGTTTGCACAGTCTAAACAGTCGGTGCGTTTAAACTCTTCTTCGTGTAACTCTTGCATGATATAGTCCAACTTTTTAGGTGGTTTTTTACGCAACTTTGCAAAGAACTTTTTGTTCTCGTTATGTTTATCTTTGGCAAGTTGTGGTAATGATTTAAGCAGGTCATCCATAGCGCAAATGTAATACCTATTCAGCATTGAAATATGGTATTCTTAATTTGAATTATTTTTTGACTTGATAAATTAAAAAATCAAAGCATAGCTAAACCTACGGTTTTATTTTTTAATGAAATATGGGCATAAAAGAAACGTATTATATGCCATATTCCAATGCTGAATAGGTATAAATAGTAGTATTATGGATATAGACATCTTTGGAAACGCGGTACTTGATTATTATAACGACCAATACACAGAAGATATCGTCGTACATTCTTCTATCGCCGAAGATGACATCATCCCTATCCCCTATTTATTTCGCACCTATCCTGAAATGTCTTTTATAGAACAGAAAGCCTTACAGCTAAGTAAAGGTAAAACACTAGATATAGGAAGTGGCGCAGGAAGCCATAGTCTCTGGTTACAGGAAAAAGGGATTGACGTAACGGCGCTTGATATTTCAGAGGGGTGTGGTACGCTTTCGCGAAAGCGTACATTGAAAAAAACAATGACATCTGCGATTCTAGATCATGAAGGACAGTATGACACCTTACTTTTGCTGATGAATGGTACAGGAATTTTTGAGGAAATATCGAAGATTGATCTGTATCTACAACACCTTAAAACATTGCTGAAACCTAGAGGACAGATACTACTTGATGGTTCAGATATAAAATATATGTATGAAACCGATGATGGCGGGTATTGGATTGATATCCATAGTAATTACTATGGTGAAGTAGTCATGGGAATGAGTTATAAGGGACAGCGTTCTGAAGATTTTAAATGGTTATACCTAGATTTTGAAACGCTTTCTGAATACGCAAAAAAAAATGAGCTCGATTGCGAACTCATTGTAGAAGGGGATCACTATGATTATTTAGCGAGACTTACTCTTGCATAACATAGCCTTTCTCGGCAAGTTTATCAATAATACTTCTATATAAATCACGACTCCAAATCTCAGAGACTTCTCCTACACTACGTGCAATCTGTTGCTCAGAACTCAATATCTTTTGACCCGTAGGAGAATTATAAAATACAGAAGCTTTCTTCTGTTGTTCATAATCTAGTCCTGTTTTATTACTCAATAATTGTTGTCCTGTAGGCGTTTCATAAAAGGCAATCATATTTTTTATATCTTCTTGATCATAGGTGCCTCGGTATGCAGAAACGAGCATATTTAGTATTTTATTTAACTCTGGTGTAGTCTCTTTTTTAAGTTCGCTCCAAACCTGATCTGATACATTTTGATCTTTATATTGTCTTCCTAATAACTCAAACAATTGATCGATGGCTGCACTGTATTGGTTTGCAGTACCGTTCATGGTAAGATATCTCAAAACGTCCTGATGATAGTTAGATTCTTGAGCATTAATTTGTAATGAACTTAAAAAAAATAGTACCAAAAGTAATTTTTTCATCTTTTTTACGATTAAATTAGAGGTTTAAATATATAAAAATGATATTGAAAAGATTACGATTCCCTATAGCAACGCTATTATGCGCTGTTTTTACCGTTGTAGGGTGCGGAAGTGACGATGAAGCGACACCACCAGATACAAATCCAAATGCAACTGCAAATCAACAACCGCTAGGAACTTCGGCAAATGAACTATTAGCGGCTACAGAATTTAGAAGTTTGCGATTGGAGCTTGCCTATGCAGATGGGTTTAGACCTACACAAGAAACCATTAATCTTATTCAAAGCTTTCTTGAAGAGCGCCTAGATAAACCTGATGGAATTGAAATTGTAGAGCGCTTAATTACACCTACAGAAACGGCTCCTTATGATATTAATGAGATTGTTGCTATAGAAGATGCCAATCGTACGGTATTTAATAATGGAGATGAGATTGGCGTATGGATGTTCTTTTCTGATGGAATTTCTGCATCCAACTCTGGCAACTCGTTTGTATTAGGAACTGCCTATCGCAACACCTCTATGGTCATTTATGAGAAGACATTTATTGACCTAGCCAATAGCTCTACGACACCTATCAATAGAACGTTACTAGAAACTTCCACCCTACGTCATGAGTTTGGTCATATTTTTGGACTTGTTAATATTGGTACACCTCTTACATCTGATCATGAAGATGAAAATAATTTAAGGCATTGCAACGTAGAAGGATGCTTGATGTTTTTCCAAACAGTTACTAGTATCTTTAACACCAGCGATATTGAAACTATTCCTGAGTTTGATCCGCTTTGTATTGCAGATTTACAAGCAAACGGAGGTTTATAAAACAAGTAATACTCATAAAAACGCCAGTTACTAGATCTAGTAACTGGCGTTTTTATGTTTTGGAAAAGAGATTTCTTAATCTTCTATTTCTTCAATAGGTTCTTGCTTAATTTCTTCGAGCATCAATCCTTCTGCATACTTCATAAGATAGATCGCATTATTATAAAATCCTCCAGAGGGTTTTTGATCATATCTGAATTTATTTTCTATATAGCTTGTTTCTATACCTGAACTAGCAGCATCATATAGATTTCTTGCAAAAGCAAGACGTAGTAAGGTATCATACGTAATATCATATCCTCTTATGGCTTCTTCGCTAGGAGAAATATGATACCAATCTTCATAAGCGTCTATAAAGTCTTTTGTAGATGTATAATCATATTCCTTATTCATGGAAGGAAAATGGAAATTAAGATGCATTAAGTGCATGTGTTGTATAGCATCACTATCATAAGCTCTTCCTTTATTGGTCGTAAATAATGTCACTTTATTTGTTGCCACTAGTGCATTAAGCTTTGTGGTGACCATACTTATAAGTGGGATATCCTCTGTTTCTAAGATGACCCAATTTTCCTTTGTATCTGATACTTGACTAGGAATATCGTTCGGATTTAAGAATAATCCGTTGTCGCCTTTTCTAGGGTTGACCACTTTTGCATTTGGGAAAATCGCTAGTATCCTTGATTTGGTTCTGGTGTTTTTCTCATCGGCGATGATAATGATATTTTTACCAACTCCTTTAGTTTTGATATAGTCTAGCATCACCTCACGCAATTGATCTTCGCTAGGGCGTGATTGAAAGACATTAGATCTAAAATCAACACTTTGTGTTGTTATAGGAGATATTAAAGGAATATTCTGGCGTGCCAATACGGAAGAAGCTCTATTAAAATTACTTGATAATAAGGGTCCTATAACTGCATCTACATCAGAGAAATCGTTAGATCTAATGATGCTTTCTACTTTTCTAGCATTTGTAGCAGCACCATCTGCAATAATATATTCTGTATCATATATCTGTACATCTGTAGATATGCCTTGTTGTTTTGCTTTTTCTAATGCAAGTAAAACGCCGCTATAAAAATCTAATGAAACTCTAAGCGCTCTATCATTTTTGATGATATCTTCTGTATTAGCTATGGAATCTGTAATGGTACGATGAAGTCCAAAAGGTAACATGAGCACGATTTTCTTTGTAGAAAAATCGGAGAGACTATCTAGTAAGCTTGTTTTTGTGGTTTCTGACAAAACAGCGATCCTATTCCCTGCATTCCCAGTGATATCTACAATAGTTCCAGAAACTCCTTTAGGAACTTTTAAAATCATTCCTTCTTTCAAACCGTCTGCTACCGTTGGGTTTAAATCAATTAACTTGTCGGCACTGATATCAAACTCCTTTAGTAAACTATAAATAGTATTGCCTTTTTTTACTTCATAAAAAGCATATACATCTTCATTAATAACGGCGGAATCTGATTTCTCAAGCTGAGTATTAGGAACTCTGATGGTCTGTCCTAATTTTAAACCATCTTTCATTTCTGGGTTCATCTCTTCCAGCTCTGCTATGGTGATGCCATACAAGCGTGCAATCCCATATTTGGTCTCTTTAGGCTTCACCACATACGGAACATACGCAGGCCCTCCATCTCTTGGTGCATCTCCTTGTGTGATACCGCCTCCTGTATCTGTAATAATTACTTTTTCTTCTACGACGCCTACATAATTTAAAGGAATTCTTATTTTATCGCCTTTTCTAAGGGTCTCACTGTATAAACGTTTATTGTATTTTTTGATCGCATCTTGCGTGATATTATATTTTTTGGAGATACTGTACAACGTCTCTTTACGTTTTACTTTATGTGTTTTAAAGCGTACGTCTTCTTGTGTGATGGTAGTAGGTTTAGGTGTTGTCTGCTTGGATGCTTCGGAAGATGCAGGGAGTATTAAGACAAGCCCTTCATACACTCTTTCCTTCGCATCAGGATTCAGTTTAATAATCTCTTTTTCTTTAAGATTATATTTTCTAGAAATACTGTATAAGGTTTCGCCTTTGGTAACTTGATGTGAAATAAATTCCTGAAAAAATGTAGGTGTGTATGATTCCGCTTTCGCGAAAGCAAAAGACATCACACATAGACCTACTAAAAAAAGATGTTTCATCTATTTGAAAATTTTTATATCATTAGAAATGAATTAAATAAAAATTTTCTGCTTAAATCAACCGCTTTGCTTTCGCATAAAAAATTTAATTATTTTCGGTTAATAAGCAAAAAATTAATTTTGTTTATGCTCATTTCATAATTTTGGTTTATTCCCACTCAATGGTGGCTGGGGGTTTAGAGCTGATATCATACACTACTCTATTAACGCCTTTTACTTTATTTATTATATCATTGGACACTTTCTGTAAAAACTCATACGGTAAGTTTACCCAATCTGCTGTCATTCCATCTGTACTTTCTACAGCACGTAAAGCCACACATTTTTCATAAGTCCGCTCATCTCCCATCACGCCTACAGAGTTCACGGGAAGTAACATAGCACCAGCTTGCCACACTTTATCATACAATCCCCATTCTCTAAGACCACTTATAAATATATGGTCTACCTCTTGTAATATACGTACTTTTTCTCGGGTGATATCGCCTAGGATACGTATGGCAAGTCCTGGTCCAGGAAATGGATGTCTACCGAGTAATTGTGCCGATAATCCCATACTAGCACCTACTCTACGCACTTCGTCTTTAAATATCATACGTAAAGGTTCTACTACTTTCAACTTCATAAAATCGGGTAATCCTCCTACATTATGGTGTGATTTTATGGTGGCACTTGGTCCTCCCGTCGCACTTACAGATTCGATCACATCTGGATAAATGGTTCCTTGCGCTAGCCAAGTCGCATTTTCTACCAATTTACTTTCGTCATCAAAAACTTCTATAAATACGCGTCCTATTGCTTTACGTTTAGCTTCTGGATCACTTTCTCCTTCTAGCGCATCCAAGAAACGTGCCGAAGCATCAACCCCTTTTACATTAAGTCCTAAGCCTTCATATTGTTTTAATACATCTGTATATTCATTTTTACGGAGTAAGCCGTTATTTACAAAAATACAGTGTAGGTTTTTTCCAATCGCTTTATGTAATAATGTTGCTGCCACTGTACTATCTACGCCTCCAGAGAGTCCAAGGATCACGCGGTCGTTACCTATTTTTGATTTTAGGTCTGCAACTGTCGTCTCGACAAAAGCGTCAGGCGTCCAAGTTTGGGCAACACCAGCGATTTTTACTAAGAAATTTTCTAATATTTTTTTACCATCTGTAGAGTGATATACTTCTGGATGAAATTGTATCGCATAAGTATCTTCTCCTTCTATCCGATATCCTGCATGTTCTACATCATTTGTAGAAGCGATACATACAGCTCCTTTGGGTAACTTTTTAATAGTATCACTATGGCTCATCCATACCTGACTATTTGTAGACACCCCTTCTAAAAAAGGCTCTCCTTCTTTGATCATAGAAAGATTTGCTCTACCATACTCACGAGTACTGGATTGTCCTACTTCTCCTCCATGAAAATGCGCCAAATATTGTGCTCCATAACAAACGGCTAACAATGGCTTTTTACCTTTAATTTCAGAGAGATCTGGGTGTGGCGGTGTTTCTCCTCTAACAGAATGTGGCGAGCCAGATAAAATGACTGCTTTATAAATGGATAAATCTTTAGGAGGATTATTATAAGGTTTGATTTCTGAGTATATATTAAGTTCTCGCACCCGACGTGCTATTAACTGTGTATACTGAGACCCGAAGTCTAAAATAAGGACGTTGTTTTGCATAGGCAAAAATACCAATTTTAACATCAGTAATTCAAAATTCTAAACCACAAAATAAAGGAGTTTTTAACAGATATATTTACAATGGATGTAACGACTACATTCTTTATCTAATGAACAGATATACTATATTATATTTTCCCTTTTCATCAATAGGATATGACCAGAGAAGAACAATTAGCATCTTGTAAAATAAGTATATATCAAAAATTTGATTATCAACAAAGAATTATTTGCAGGCCGATCATGAATCGTAACTTATTATTATACAAACTACTAACCACTTCTCTAGTAAATATATTGGTGGCAGTATCTTCCAATTTTTGTAGGATCTTTATTCTAAAAAATGGATTCATACTGTTTCAAATAGTTAAAATTACAAATTTAATACATAGATTTACGATGTATTGTATTTTTATGTATATTTGAACTATGTATTCAAAAGAACTTTTAAAAGGAACCTTATCTGTCATTATTTTAAAACTTTTATCTGAGCATACTAGAATGTATGGATACGAGATTTTTAAACTTGTAAAAGAACGATCTGATGAAAAAATTTTACTCAAAGATGGATCACTGTATCCAGCTTTACAAAAAATGAATAGAGATGGATTGATCTCTTTTAAGGAAGAATATATTGGTAAACGTGTTCGTAAATATTATTACTTAACTCCAGAAGGAGAAAAGGCAAAAATAGATCATATCAAAGAACTTAAGGACTTTATGAACACACTTGATAAAATTATCTTTAATCAATTGAGTCCCCTATGAAATTAACATCTGAGCAAGAAGATATCATTAAAGTCACTGTTGAAAGCAAAGGGATACAATTACCCTCTTTACAAGATGACATTATAGATCATTTATGTTGTGTCGTCGAGAGTCAACTTGGGAAAGGAAAAGAATTTGATCAACTTCTTGAAGAGGCTATCGCAGATATTGCTCCTCATGGATTAGAAGACATACAACGTCAAACTATATTTTTATTAAACGCTAAACGTATAATTATTATGAAAAAACTAATGTATTCAATCGGTTTCTTGGGAGCGCTTTCCTTAACAGCAGGGATAGTTTTTAAATTATTTTGGTATCCTGGAGCAAATATCTTTTTTACAATAGGAATTGTAACGCTATTATTGATATTTATTCCTTTAGTCGCTTTCGATCGCTATAAAGTGGCTATTTCTAAAACACTCTCTGAGCGATTAAAAATAGTTTTGGGAGCCGTAGCTGCAATTATTGCTGGACTAACAGGAGTTTTTAAAATGTTACATCTACAGGGCGCAGATATATTATTGGGTGTAACAGCTATCGTATTTGGCTTTGGCTTTTTGCCGTTTTTATTTTTTACAATGTATAAAAAATCTATTTCTTGAGTACATTTTTATAATTCGCTTAAAGCGAAAGACAACTCTTGTGTATCTAGGGTATCACAATCATCATTGAGACGTCCTACGGTGATTGTTTCTGTAACTACCGTTTGAAAACCATCTAACTCAACGACTAATACATACGAACCTTCTCTTTCAAAAACACCTTGATACGTACCTGGAGACGTGGAAACTTCAGTAAGAACTTCTTCAAAAGTATTCCCTTCTATAGCAGTAATCGTAACCCCTGATAATGGTGTTCCAGAACCATCATTGGTTATACGAACTTCAAAACCAGCAAGAGCCACTGTAGGGCATATTACTTCTGGAGCTACCTCTGCATTATCATCACCTCCACAAGACAATAAAAAAGTACAACAAATAACGGCAAATAAGATTCTCATAATTTTATTTTTTGCTAATATAATAGTTTAGACATATACTTAGTCCCATAAATAACTTAAAAATACTAACTTTAGTATTTGTAGTTATCTTTCACAAAGTATATCACATCTTATGAAACCACTTATATGCATTTGCAGTCTTTTTTTACTAATTGCTTGTCAAAAGAAAACCTCTTCAGAATTGCCTAAAGGTGATTTTGATTATCTGATAGGAAATTGGGAACGCACCAATGAACAAGAAGGAAAAAAAACATACGAAGCATGGCAGCGACCTGACACCTACGTATATAAAGGAACAGGATATACACTTCAAGAAAAGGACACCATCTGGAAAGAACAGATGCAACTTATAAAACGAGATACTACATGGGTGCTAGAAATCCAGAGCGCTCAAGAACCCATGGTATCTTTTACGATACTCACAAAGACTGCTTCTACTTTCTTAGCCCATAATCCTACTCATGATTTTCCTACGCATATCCAGTATCGTTATTTTGATGATACTATTACAGCTATTGTTTCTTCAGAAGAAATGGAAATTCCTTTTATTTTTTGGAGGGTAGAACACTAATGTTGAGATGTACAGATTCTCAAATATCTTATCTAGTAGTATACAAAAAAGATATTTTATATATTGGACTAGGACTAAAGTAGATTATTTTTGAGAGTCCTTTAAAACAACAAAAACAATCATCTTAATGCGCTATATCATTCAACTTTCTTGTATTCTTATGTTTATAACCTCCTGTAAAGAAAAATCTACCTATCATCCAGAAATACACGACTCTTACACAGATTATAAAACGCCTGAAAATAAAGATTTATGGCTGGAGTATAGCAAAGATGCTACCACCTTTAAAATTTGGTCTCCAGTAGCTACAAAAGTACAAGTGCGTTTGTACAAAAGCGGAAATGATGGAGATGCCTATGAAACCCATCAACTCGAACCCTCTACCCATGGGAAATGGACAAAAACACTTGAAGGCGATTATGACGGCACCTATTACACCTATCAAATACAGGTAGATGGTGAATGGTTAGAAGAAACCCCTGGGATTTACGCTAAGGCAGTGGGTGTAAATGGGAATAGAGCCATGGTTTTGGATCTAGAACGCACCAATCCTGAGGGATGGGCAACCGACAAAGGACCTTCTTTAAAAAGTCCTAATGATGCTGTGATTTATGAACTGCATATCCGAGATATGACCATACATCCACAATCAGGATCGTCTATGCCTGGCAAATATCTAGGATTGGTAGAGCAAGGAACCAAAGGACCTAATAGCGTAGAAACTGGTTTTGATCATCTGCGCGATATGGGAATTACACACGTACATCTTTTACCTACCTATGACCACTACTCTATTGATGAGACCCAGTTAGAAACTCCGCAATACAATTGGGGATATGATCCACAAAACTATAACGTGCCAGAAGGCTCCTTCGCTTCAGATCCTTACCGTGCCGAAGTGCGTATCAAAGAATTTAAAGAGATGGTCTTACGTTTTCACGAAAGTGGAATTGGCGTCATTCTAGATGTAGTGTATAACCATACGGGGATGCCGAACGATAAAGGAGATACCAATGGCTCTAATTTTAGCTTAGAATTTCCAGGCTATTATTACCGTCAAAATGAAGATGGCTCCTATGCTAATGCCTCTGCTTGTGGAAATGAGACCGCATCTGATCGTGAAATGATGCGCGAATTTATCGTACAATCTGTCAAGTATTGGGCAGAAGAGTATCATTTGGATGGATTCCGTTTTGATCTTATGGGGATTCATGATATCGAAACCATGAATACTGTCACCGAAACCTTAAAAAAAGTAAACCCAGATATTTTTGTGTACGGAGAAGGTTGGACCGCAGGAGACTCACCACTTCCTCTTGAAGACAGAGCTCTCAAAGCACATATACAACGTATGCCATCTGTGACAGCTTTTAGTGATGATATCCGTGATGGGTTAAAAGGATCTGTATTTGATGATCAAAGTACAGGGTTTGTAAGTGGTGCAAAAGAAACTGAAGAGTCTGTAAAATTTGGTGTCGTTGGTGCCATTCAGCATCTACAAATTGACTATAAAGCCGTCAACTATTCTGATGCTCCGTGGACGAATGAGCCATGGCAAGCGATATCGTATGTGTCTTGTCACGACAACCATACGCTTTATGATAAATTATATGTCTCTCGAAGTGATGCTACCGAAGAAGCTATTATTAAAATGGATAAGTTGGCAAATGCCATTGTACTCACTTCTCAAGGGATCCCATTTATTCATGCGGGTGCCGAACTTTTACGTACAAAAAATGGAAACCATAATTCCTATAACCTACCAGATGCCATTAATCAAATAGATTGGAATCGTAAAACTGAATATGCTCCTGTTGTCAACTACTATAAAAACCTCATTGCTTTGCGTAAAGCGCATCCTGCCTTCAGAATGCCAACAGCAGATGAAGTTCGTAAAAATCTTGTCTTTAAAACTCAAGTAGATGGCTTGGTAAGCTATCAAATTAGCAACTATGCAAACGGAGACAGTTGGAAAAATGTGTATGTGATTTATAATGCGCAAACAGCGCCATATACTTATCAGGTAGATGGCAATTGGAAAACGGCCGTTCTTGGTGATACGTTTAATTCTGGTGATGCAATTTCAGGCAGTGTCACTGTTCCCGAACTATCTATGGCTATTTTGTATCAGGAGTAGGATATTCTTAATGGTTGGTTTGAGAAATAAAAGATATAAAACCCAGAGCTAATACTAAACATTAAAAATAGACCCAAGGGTCAAGGTATTCAAGCTACTATTTCAGGTTCTTAAGGATAAAGTCCAACTTTGTATTTGTATTAAGATTTTGTGCGTATGAGTCTGTGATATGCTTACTTGGAGTTGCTAACCCTAAGCTCATCATCTTTTTGATAACAGGTAAATTCGCCAGTGTTACTTTTCCTGTAAGTAATAAAGATAAATCTTCTCCACGTTGATAATAATCGTATACTTTCTTTAGTCCCGTCAAATACAAGAAGTCTTTTGTAAATCCGCCTCCTCTATGTACGCGCAACGTAATTTGCCATGCTTTGTCTTTAGGCACTTTATACTGATTAAAAAGCAAATCAAATGTATCTGCAAAGCTATACCCTTTAATCAGACTATCGGCTGCAATCACGCGATGTGCAAGTTCTTTAAGCCGACTCAGCGTTAAATTATTACTCATATATTCACTAAAAACCGCTAAGCCTTCTTGAGTCTCTGTGTTATTCACAAAGCCATTAGAAAATATTTTCAATGGTTGTGATTTTCCATTATGAGTGGTGACAAGATGTACTCCTATTTCGTGATTTGCAAGTACTTCTATTTGATTTTTACAGAAGCTATGATTTTTCTTTAAGATTAATGTATCTGAAGCATTAAGTACCATGGCGGCGGCAGAGATATGGGTACTTTGTTTTATATTAAAATTAAAGTCATATCGTTTTCCAAATTCTTCAAAAAAATCTTGGGCATCTTTTGCACTGTAGTTTGGAATCATTTTTTCTCCTTCTTCTTCGTCTGCAAAATGAAGAATAAACCGTGCATTCTCTACATCACGCTCTTTTGGGGTTCCAAATACTTTAAGATTATTGTAATAAAACTTCTTCCCTTTTCCTATCGTTTCTATACACGCAATAAGCCCAGAATACTCATAAATGATGTCTCTATATAGGCGTCGGATATCATCATCTTCTATACGTTCAAGAGGCTGATTAAAAAAGAGTCGTTGAAGCTTAAACGGACTAAATTTTGTTTTACGATATTTAAACTGAGGTTCTAGCGTGTACTTACTAGCAAAAAAACGTTTCTTTTCTATCTCTATATTCAAAGGATTTAGATAGTTAAGTAGTTCTATATCATAAACTAATCGATCAAGGTTTTGATCAATTTCAAAAAGGGCGGCGGTTGAATCAACTACGTTAGAATGCATAAAATGTATTAGAGCCACAAAAGTATAAAATTCTTATAGACTACTACTATTAGTCAGGCAACAATCCGTTTTTTAAAATAAAATCATTATAAAATGTAGTCGCGTGGTTTCGTAATTTAAGTTTCAGCTGCTCTTCAATGGCATCTACCACTTCTGGGTATAAAATATACGCATACTCATCGCAGTAAATTTTTGAAAATTCAGTCGCAAGTACAAGGGTATTCTTTGTGTTTTCTGTAATGTATTTTAAAAAGTATCCGTTGCCTTGAAACGTGTCATTAATACCAGTTGTGGTCTCAATATCATGCGGTAATTTGATCGTTGCTAGGGAGTCGCACCACGCTTTCGCGAAAGCGGAAAATCGATCATTATCAATATTTTTTGTTCCTAAATTCACAACTGGAACAGGTCTGTCCCAACGTTTCCAGTTATAAGAGTGCATGTCATAGACAATGGCAGCGCCAAACTTTTCTTCTATTTTTGAAATTAAAGCGTGTACTACTTTATAAAAATTAGCGTGTTTAGATACGCTTTTTTGTTTTTGATCTTCTGACAACGGAGTGCGCCATAGTTTTTTCCCCCAGGCATCTTCATAAATAGCAGTTTCGGGTGCTCGATTTAAGTCGTATTCAAATCGGCTATCCATTCCTGCAATGACCATAGGATTACTTTGTACCATCTGTCTAGTACAAGGATCTTCTTCATACCAACGCTCGTATGCTGTGTGTAAACAATGCTCCCAAAGTTCTTTTCTAAATTGATGCCCATCGTGTACGGCACCACATAAGAAATAGGTGTACTCTTCTATTTTAAGGGTAAATGAATAGTCATCAGAAACCGCATAAAAAGGTTCTTCATTACCTATTTTTGAGATCATCTCTGTGATAGAAAGTCTAAGCATCTTCTACGGTTTTTCTGAGTTTTGCTCTACGCTCAATACGACTCACTCTCTCAAGGACTTTATCTTCTATAAAATTAATTATTTTTTCTTGAAGTTTTACTTTGTATACTTTATTGATGTAAGTAACACCTCCTGGGCTCATTACATTGACCTCAACGAGCATCCCATTAATCACATCTATTCCCACAAAATACAGCCCGTCTTTGACGAGTTTAGGTCCTATACGGCGACAGAGTTCTTTTTCTTGTTTAGAGAGTGTATGCCTTTGAACACTCCCACCAGCAGAGACATTAGATCTATGGTCGTCATCCCCAGGTACACGCTTCATGGCTCCTATAGGTTTTCCATTAAGGATAAGGATCCTTACATCTCCTTGATCTGCTCCAGGAATGTAATCTTGAAGGATCACATAATTGGTTGTTCCATCTTTATTATCTATATAAAAATCGAGTAACGATCGGATGCTAGACATGGCTCGTTTTTCTATCAAAATCACACCAGATCCTCCATAACCATTTAAAGGTTTTAAGATCATTTTATCTTGATCTGACTCTTTAATCATTTTGATTAAGTAGTCTTTGTTTTTGGTGACATGCGTACGTGGTATAAAATCGCGCGTATTATCCTCAAAAGCGGCGGTGTATAATTTATTATTGGCTCGGCGTATTCCATCTACATCATTCATGATAAATACGTCATCTTTTACAGAGTCTAAGAAATTTAACATAATCATGTCCAGTGGCGGATTACTACGTAAAATAATCACATCAAATCCCGCAAGCGGAAGCATTTCTTCTCGTAAAGTTGCATTTTTATGAAACGATTTAAGATTACTTGCCACCTTATCCATCCGATTGATCGCCTTACAAAAAACAAAGGTCTCGCTATCTCTAATGGTAAGGTTGGCAGGTGTGGTAATAGCAACACCATGGTCACGCTTTACACATTCATGAATTAAAGAAAGGGTGGTATCGTTATCGGGATCCATTTCTTCCCATGGATACATAATAAAGCAAACATTCATAGTATTGATTTTTTATAGAATACAAAATACTAAAATTGATTGAAACACAAATAGAAAATTGTATTTCTATGTGCTATTATATTTAAAAATTATTCAAACACCCTAAAATTATCAAATCCAGCTTTATCCTCATTCCCATTTTGATTTATAATAACTGTGATACGAACATTCACAACGGTCGTAGGAACATTAATCGTGAGTGTACCTCGCAAAGAAGCATTATTATTTCCTGTCAAAATGGTGGTCACACCCTGACCTACATCGTCATAAAATAATTCATAAGAAACACTATCACCCGTATCAAATTCAAAAATATCGTAGTCAAAACTGATTTTAGCTGCGGTCGCTGTAGATATATCTACATTATCAAAAGTAATGGTATGGTTTACATTAGGTCCAGATATAGGATTATCCAGATCACTACATCCTAAAAAATTACCCGTAAAACTAGTGATGTTATCTAATATTCCTACGACTTCCCATATATCTTCTAGTGCTGGAACATTATAGGTCATTGGTGATAGCGTATAATTCCAAGACGTAGTTGCATCAAAATCCTGAGCTACAAATACGGTAAATCCTAAGTACGATGGATCATCTGTACACACCCAAGTGGTTCCTGTATAAAATTGTAAACATTGTACACCTACCACAGAATCATTAATAAAGACAAGTAACCCTACATCTGTAGTTGTCACATTTATTAAATCTCGTTGTGCTATGGTCATTACTGGAGGCATGAATCCTCTATAGGAAGTGCCACCATCTGATGTTGAACTTACTTCTAACATAGAAGCCGGCGAAGGTGTTGTAGTTCCTATTCCCACTTGGGCATAAGAAATACACTTTAAAAATAAAAAGACAATAAGTAAGTAACTTTTTTTCATGACTATACGCGATTAAAAAGTGTCCACGCATATAGACATCTAAAGTTTAAGAAGTTACAAAATACAACTAATTTTGACTTCCGTTTATTATTTTAAATATTTTTATCTAAAAATATTATTTCTCTGGATCAAAAGCATCATCAGGATTTTTTGCTGGGTCATAATGCAACATGCCTTCTCCTTTTGCAATAATAGAAGAAACGGTGGCGTCTCCCGTTACATTTACGACCGTACGACACATATCTAGAATACGATCTACAGGAAAGATAATAGCAATCCACGCAGGATTTAACCCTACAGATCCAAGTACAACAATAAGCATCACTAACCCAGCACTAGGCACCGCTGCCGATCCTATAGAAGCTAGGGTTGCCGTAAGAACAATGGTAAGTTGTTGTCCCAACGTAAGATCTATCATATGAAATTGTGCAAGAAAAACCACCACAATCGCTTGATATAAAACCGTACCATCCATGTTTACGGTAGCACCAATGGGCAATACAAAGCTCGTTATTTTCTTATCTACTCCAAGATTATCCTCCACACACTCCATCGTTACAGGAAGTGTTGCGGCACTACTCGAGGTAGAAAACGCTGTGGTTTGTGCGAGCCCCATTGCTTTAAAAAATCCTTTATAAGGAATCACACGAACAAACAATTTCATGATCAGAGGGTATACAAGGAATATCATAGATCCAAGTCCTATAACGACTGTAAGAGAGTACCAAGAAAGTCCTTTAAAAATTTCTATTACTTTCCCTAAATCATCACCTGCCATTTTACTAATCACGCCTGCTAATAATGCAAAAACAAAAAACGGAGCTGCCTGCATTACAAAGTCAATCATCTTAAGAAAAATCTCCATCAGACTATCTACAATTTTTATCACAGGTGCCGATTTTTCATCAGGAATAAATAGCAAACTAATCCCAAAAAAGAGGGCAAAGAAAATCACCTGTAGCATCAATCCATTATCTGTTAGTGATTCAAAAATATTTTCAGGAACTAAATCCACCAATGGTT
>ERZ651776.1338-NODE-1338-length-29784-cov-5.357054_pt1 | contig 29784 bp, 21 predicted proteins | sample MGYA00514761_ERZ651776 | MGnify/ENA metagenome assembly ERZ651776
CACACACACACACACACACACACACACACACACACACACACACACACACACACACACACACACACACACACACACGCGCGCGCGCGCGCGCGCACGCACGCACACAAAAACGCAAACAGACACGCTCACCTTCTCGTCGTCGTGCTCTGGTACAATCTGGTGGGCAGTCTCCGCGGCCAACCGCTTCATTTCACCACTTTTTTCCATCCTGAGCCTCTCTGCTCGCCAGCAAACAGCATTGATATTGTAGTAACAGTAATTCTTGAACTCAGCAAAACTGATAAGACCATCACCATCAGTGTCGAATTTGACGACAATTTCTTTCACCTCGCTCTCCTCCAAGTCAAACACAGTAGGGCTGAGCGCCTTTAAGGCACTTCTAAAAGCATCCGGAGTGAGATCCTTGGTGGAATTGCTGTCGTTGGAAAAAAAGCTGAAGATTTTCTCCACAGTCATGCCGCTCTGCTTCGCCCCAATCATCACCTGTTTGAGCTTCTCTTCCGCGGACTGGTTTGCGTCGATCTTGGACAGCAGCTCGCCCATCTGGGAAGCCATGGCTGAGCGGACACTAGCAGACACCCCGATTTGGGTGAAGGTTCGCTCTCGTCGCTCATTCTTTTTCTTCATAGATTTCTCGTCCGTCGTGGTTGTTACGATGGGTTCCAGGGTTGCGGGCTTCTTTCCCGCGTAGAGCCCCTTGGTGTTTCCCGCAAATGACGACCTTCCTGTCATTGTGTGTTTGGGAAGTTGGGGGTTGGTCTTTTGGTTGTGGATTGGTGAGCAGAGGAGGGTATTAGATGTCGTGCAGATCGCGAGTAAGGGCAGTTGTGAGCCCGTTTATGTGGGTTTATTTGAACAATGAAGGAGAAGGGGGCCTATTGACTGCAATTTTGTTTGCTGTTGGAGACGGTCAAATTTCACAAAGAAAAGTTAGACAGCCTAAGAAGTCTGGACCAGCATTCAGACCGTCTTTTATTGTCTTGCTGTGCTTTTCGTAGTTCTGTAATCCATCCATTGCAAACAAGCTTTTGCAACAGAACCCCCTTCTTGGCAATAAGCCGGAACAGGAAACCCTATCTATCCTGACAAACAACTCAGTGTGTCGTCTGTGGACGGTTACGTTTACATTGTTTGGTCGACTGATCTGCTCGACCGACGATGACTTCTTCGTCTGTCCCTTCGTCGGACGCTCCTCCGATACCTAAGGAACCATTTCAAGAGCCAGAAATTGCATCAAAGGTGAAGATCAGTTCCCAGTCTACTACCGCAAAATTTGACCCCGACAACAAGGAAGTTACGCACTTCGGTGAATTCTCTCAGCTTAAAGCCTCGGCAAATGCTAATGACTTCCGCTTGAGCGACTACAATCTCGAGCGCATCCACCGCTTTGTTGATGAGCCGCAGAAAAATGTGGGGAGCAACATGCGTGAGGTCAAGGCCAGGATTGAAGCCTACGGAAGCACCGTGCAGCAGATGGCGAGGGAAGTCATAGGTCCTTACTCAGAAGAGGTAGATACCAAGGGCAATTCGTTCGTATACGGACAGGACTTAACCGCAGATCACAAATTATCATCAACCAAAGGCAAGAAGAAGTTGAAGATTTTGGAACATGAAGCGAATTTGGGTGACCTGTCTCGCTTTGGGGACGGAGACGGGACTTTCTGGGACTGTTGGATACGGACGCGGGGAGTAATGAAAGCCTCTGGAGAATACACCCCCGGAGATGTTAGTAAGGAGGGGGCATTCAAGGAGGGGGCTATGATTCCTCGTAGCGGCTTCAAGAGGTTTGACACTAGGGGGGGGGGACTTGCAGGGAGTGGAGGAAATCCTTTACTGCGTCCTTCCTTGTCACCAGATAGAAAGACAAAAGTCAGGCCTTACAGTCTGTACGGCGGGAACAACAGCGGTGACAAAGGGCGGAGCTATGGAGGGCGGAATTCCCCTGAATCTGTTGGGAGTAACGGCAAGAGGGCAATGCGGGAGTCTGCTTCCTCGCCGACATTCAATTTATATTCTCGTCAGAACATCATCAAGCGCCCAAGCATGAAGGACAAGAAAGTTGCGAAGGCAATGGAACGAGAGCTCTCTCTTGGGGCCCACGACGAGTATGGTGATGAACAACAGCATTCTCTCTCTGACAACAGCAGTAGCGAAGATTCCGAGAATTTTAGTGATGACGGCGACGGCTTCGACGAATTCTTGCATGGGGGTGGGGAAAAAGAACGCCCATCCTATTTGCTGCATGAGAAGCACTTAAAGCGCAATCCAATTAAAGGCCTGTCAAACAACAAGCTAATCAACCTGGAAAGTCATCAGTCTAACTTCAGGAGGAGAGAGCACGGCATCATTAAAAAGAGTAGCGTTCCCGATGAGGTGATCCACAATTACTTTGGCAAGGGTAATGGAGATTTTGGAGACGCGAGGGATAACTACCTTAACCTGGACAAGTTGTTGCGGAGGCAGCAAGGTCATTTCACCAGGGAGGAATACAGTAAATTGTTGGACAAGGATGAAGATACTGATGAGCCGTTGACAACGCCTGCGCTTTCGTTGTCAACCATGGACCAGGATAACGATCCCACAGTGTTTAATATTGACGATTTGAACCGAATTGCAGGTAAACACAGTGATGCCACTCCCCGAACTGTGTTTTTGTACGGATGCATACAAGCCCGCGACGGTATGGGGCTCCCGCCGCGAATGGGGCCTATTATTCGCAAACAAAGGACGTTAAAAATCGACCTATCTCACCAAGGAATGGGCGATGAGCTGTCGATTATCTTTGCTAAGGCGCTTACATCGCTGCCAGAGGTACAAAGAATTGATTTGAGCGATAATCGGCTTTCTGATGTTGGCGTTACCGCGATAATCGAGGCTGTGATGGACAAACCAGATCTAACCATGTTAGACATTGGCTATAATGCTGTCGATGGGTTAGCAGCAGAAATACTGGCACACTACATCGAGCGTCCACAATGCCCTCTCAAAGAACTTGGTTTGTGCCACGCTGATGTTGATGATGGCGAGTGCGTGCGATTTATTGAGGCACTGCGAACAAACAAAAATCTAACTTCGCTTGATCTGTCCAAAAACTCGATTGGAATTGATGAGGCGCTAAACGTGGTTAACCCTGATTTATTCACTGGCGGAGAGGCCATTGCTGCGATGCTTGCCTGCGAAGACTGTAATATTAAGAGTCTTAATCTCAAGTGGAACCTGATAAGGTTCAACAGCGCCCTCGAGATAGGCGAGTCTCTAGAACTCAACACCTCTCTGACTGATTTAGATATCAGCTACAATGCATTTGGAGCCGACGGCGGAATGGCGATCGGGCAATCGTTAATTCAGAACAGCTCGCTTACCAGACTAGATGTGAGCAACAACGGGATAACCCCGCAGGCCGCCTTTTGTATCGCTGTGGCGCTCCGGCAAAATCATTCTTTAAATTGTATCAACCTATCTGGCAATCCCGTTGGACAAATTGGGGGTGTGACGCTAATGTCGCTGCCCATGGAGCTTGGAACTCGGTTAGAACTGATTCTGGATAGTTGTAACTTCCGTAACAGCGATGACTTATGTTGGTTTGACCCCGAGGCTCCGAGCGGTTTGTTCACTGAAGCAGCTGAAACGGCTCGCATGGAAATCCTTGAGAGGAAGGATGCCCTTAGCGATCCATCTCGAGCAATATGCGTTGGTCTAGACAACTACATCGGGGAGTGGAAGCTCGGGGTCTTTCAGATGCAGGACCCGAGCATTGTCAGGTCGCAGCTGTATGAGCTAATTCCCCGGTTGCATCCGGAGCTGCATCTGTCGAGGCCCTACGACCGGGCTGTCCTCATCGAGTTGCTGAGGTTTGTGGCCGATAAAGAGGGCTGTAGTCTTATCCTCCCAGACAGTAAACAGACCGAAGTGGACGAGAATCGTGTAGTGATGATGTACACTGACAGAAGCGGGCAGGAGGAGATCATTGAACTGGAGAGAATTACTGTGGAAGCCAGCGGCGGGGGGGAGGAGGCTGAAAATTTAAAAAACTGGATCAGTAGAGGAAGTGACTTGAAGGCCGTCTTCGATAAATTTGACACGGACGGCAGCGGAGAAATTGACAAGGATGAACTAAAGGGACTGTTTAAGGAAATTGGTAGGGAGGTTACCCCCATTGAGTTGGAACGCGTGTTCACACAGTTCGACGTCGATAACAGTGGAACTATTGAGCTGGATGAGTTTCTCGAGTTTTTGAAGCAGCTTCAGGAGGAGATAGAAGAAAGCAAGTACAAAATAAGCTTTATGGCGAAGAAGGGTGAGACAGTGCCCTGGAGAGCCCAGACGAGCGGGAAGTGTGAGTTCAAGGTTATATACAATCCGGTAAACAGCGAGCGGGGTGAAGGAAAGGCTACCAATGATGATACGCTCAACAGAGTCATCCAGCAAGTGAAGAAGACCAACGGAGAGACAAGCACGATGCTCATGATTTCGCTTAGATTGATGCGGCTAGGAGTGGAAGAGGGGCAGAAGATCTTCGACGAGTTGTTGAAAGGTGTAGGTGACCGGGTGGAGACGCTCAAGGTCATACTACCAGTCATTGCGAGTCCTCAGCAGTGCAGGGTCATGATTGACATGAACCTGAAAGACAGGGATCCGTGGTCAAACGGGTCTAAAGCGGAGGTACACGACGGAGCAACCAGGAAAAGCTGCATGATTTTGAGTGTTGACAGCGAAGACCAGGACATGGTCAATGTAGTTTTTAGCGATGGAAAGAAAGATTGCCTTAGCAAGAGCGAAATTAGTCTATCTACCACCTCATTAGTGACTGCCGATTCCGAAAAGCGACGGCTTCAGAACTTGATGGGGAACTCTTGGTACCCAATAATGGGGATTCCCACCAGACACTACAAGCTAGAGTTGGGCAAGGAACAGGATCGAATCTGTCTAAGGAAGCTCGCTGCGTTGAACAATACCGACAGTATCAATCGGAGAAAGGCTAAGCTCGGAGATACTAGCCAGAGAGGGAACTGGATGAACTTTCGCAACGAGGTGTTCCGTGGCGATAAAGATTTTGTCATGACCAATCAATTTCTTAACACCGTCAAGACTCACGGAATCCTCGAATTCGATTACGTGAGTCTTACGAGGCCAATAAATGATATTAAGCCGCTGAGCGACGGGAGATTTATGAGCATCGTGCAGACTGCCTTTGGCTTGAGCGACGTAGCGATGAAAGCTGAGGATATAAAAATGAGCGACCTCAAACGGAAGCTGAGGCTAGATTTTGAGCATGGATTGTGGAGCACCGAGGTACATAGAGATGGGCCAAAGTTTGGAGCCACACTGGCGTCATTGTACGGAGAAGTCGGCCTGAGCGATCCCGACGAGAGCGACATCGAAGGGGGAAAAACAAGCTTAATTGGGACCGACAGACCGAATAGTCAGCAGCGGCTAAGTAGTCATGATGAGAGCCGAGGAAAGTCTGCGACGAAGCAGCTGATGGGAAAAGCAGCGGAGGTGGTCAGCGAAAAGATGTCGAGGGGAGGCTTGGGCCCCAATAAGGTTCAACTTAGTGATAGGGATATGGCCGTGGAGCTGCCAAAGCTGATTCCGGGGAACAAGTACAGCGAAAGACTCATGAGCGAAAAGCTAGGGGGAGCGCATAAGAGCTTTAAGATGATGCAAAGGATGAGCGGGATGATCAGAGTGGCTGCTAGAATTCAAAATAGGGCAAGGAAGAGGATGAACGCGGTGAAACTGTTGTGTCTGGTGGAGGACATGATCTCCATGAGGTGGATTAGTGCCATTCAGGGAAGATTCCTACTGGACAAATTTGTTGGTATTTTGGGAATCAGCACCGAAGACATCGCACTCAAGCTGAATTTAGTGTGTGCGTTGCACATGAGAATCGTAGATCTGCACAATTTCGATTTTATCATGGGGGCGCTCTCTGAGGAGGAACAGGCTAAGATGGTGTACAGGCTGGGATGGCTCAACACCTGGAGTCCGCTTAAGCCTGATATTTACTACGAGTTGAGCCAACATAGAAGGGAGGAAAGGCTTGTGTCGAAAGCACTGTTGCATCTGGCCGTGGTCGAACCGGGAGAAAACTGGTGGGGCGAAACTTTCCAGTGGGATCGCAAGACCGCAAAAATTCCTGGTTGGGAGCTACCTATCACATGGTTCACAGAGGATGGCATGCCGAGAAAGGGGGTGCTGAAGTTACTCTACTATAGTGGTGAGGGTGAAGGAAAGGAGGAGTGTAGCCCAAGGTGGAAGTTGAGGCATGCTCTGTGCGGACTTGTGTTGGCACCTTGCCCCAAGTTTTTGGAAGATGATGTGGACAAGAAATACAAATCTAAGTTGCCCACCGGTACGCATAGCTTGCTATCCATCGCTCAAAATATGTTACTTAAGGACGGTATCAGGCTCAACTACAGACAAAAAATGTAATCGAATGATGTTGATGATGAAGATGGTTTTGATGAGGGAGGGAGAAACGGAAAGGGGAGGTGTTTACTAATTGTTGCAATTAAATGTTGCCGCTTACTACCATTTTAAAACACGCAATATACCTACTCGCCGCCAGATTTCTTTCTTTTTCGCCGCTGTAAGGGTTTTTTTCTGAAGTAGATCATATCCCCAGGCGTAGGAAATTATCAAAATCTGTGGGAGCAACCACTCGCTGGAAATCTTCAAAAGAAAGAAACTTTTGGCGAGCGTCAGAGCTACTCTCTTGAAGGATGAAGTTCACGATTTGTCGTCTCGTGTCCTTGTCTACTTTTGTCTCTACGTCCCCGTTCCGAGCCACCAAACCGTAGTACTTTGACAAATCGTGGCGGTCCAACTTATCATCGCCGTCAAAATCCTGAATTTTAAAAGCCAGCTTGATTTTCTGCTCCCGATTCCCAATGCTGTTGAACTGCGCGCACTTGTCCATGTACACCTCGAAAGATATTGAAGCATCTTCCGCCTCAAGATCGAAAAGCATTGCCAAACGGTGCTTCAGGGGATTCATCTGGATTGCAGGGATTCCAAGGAACTGCTGGCGTGTTATCTTCCAAGTATCAGGTGCAAAGGGTTCCGAGGACGTGGTGGTGTTTTGTGGGGAAGATGCGGAGTTGCTCCCAATCGACTTTTCAGTGGTTGATGTCGACTTTGCCTCGCTTGTTGTTGACTCCTTGTCATCAGAGGAAGCGTCTTCTTTGTGAACTTTCTCTCCCTTGTCATCTCCCTCATTAGACGACTTGTCGTCGTCAGTAGACTTATCCTCAACTGTCTCTTCCCCTTCGCCCTCCTTTAGCTTCTCTTTCTTCTTCTTCTCTTCCTTCTCCTTCCTTTCCTTCTCCTCCTTTTCCTTCTTCTCCTTCTCAATCGCAATTTTCTTCTCCTGCTTCTCACGAAGAATGAGACGCTCCTCTGCCTCGTCTACACCAGCAGTCTGCACGTAGTTTACGAATCGACGCCGGTACTGGGTAATTTCTGGGAGTTTAAACCCGGTGTTCATCCTGATTTCCTCCAGCTTCTCCGCAGTAAGGTCACATGCCGGAGCCTTTTGAAACATGACTAATGGATGAACTTTTAGGAGAACGACAAGGGCGAGAAAGCTTATTGGATTGGGCCAGTGCCCGAGATTTTACTTCTGAACCGCTTCCAGGGCCAAAAAATCCACGGTAAAAGTTGTGTTAGAGAAGAGTTCAGTTGTTGTTTTGTTTTTGCAATTTTTATTTTCGGGAAAAATTTTAAAGAAATAAAAAATTGAAACATTTTGACCCACATCACAATATGGCAACATTTTTTAGTGGTATTAGAATTATTGATTCAAATAAAAAGTGTAAAAAGTGTTAACAACTACTCTTCTCTACCAATCATTAATGTTACTGTCCAGTTCAATCTTCTTCACATTTTTTGCTTTTGACGTGGCTGTCTTTGGCACTGGCACTGACTTTGCTTCTGTATTTGTATATTTTCTTGAATTCGTCTTGCTCTTCGTTTTGGCCTTTTGCGAATTCTTATTACTCTGGGGCGGCCCGATACTCCTCAACCCACCCGCCGAATCGTTTCTGAAATCCTCCGGCGGAATGTTCAAATCCTTGACCCGAACGGAGTTTCTGTTCCTCTTGATCCCGAACCTGTTGTTCTTCACCTTGTTCTTGGACGCACTGGACGCAAGATCGCGTCTGACCTGTTTACGTATGGTTAATATGCCGTTCAGGTCGCTGTACTCGCCCGGCGGTTTGTTGACCAATCCGGCAAAACCGTCGATGCGAATTGACACGTCGCAGCCGGAGGTCAAATCCGTTAGGTATGATTTTGGGGTGATCCAGTGCTGCGTCGGCACGACAATCGAAGGTAGGATACTTTCGTTCTGCGCAAATGTTGAGCGGAGAATTTTCATAGCGATGCTGAATGAACGGGATAGAAGATGCCATTTACTAGGGGAGAAATACCTGACTTTATTACCGTCGGAGTAAGTTGGTGGGTAGATTACAACTCTGGGAACCTTCAGGATATTGGCATCGTTCTTGCCGCCTTCGACTTCGACTTGGTAGACGATTCTGTGCAGTATTTTCAGAAGACGCTGAGCGATGACGTGAGGAGTGCCACTGGACCCGGAAATCATCACGGAGCAAGAGACATAACCAACGTCGTCACCTTTCGCTTTCGCGGTTGTTTTGCCTTCTGTCATCCCGCCAGTTGTGCTGCCAACTCTCTGCCTCTCCACTCCACGAGCTTCCCTCACCGCAGCAGGGGTGACCCATTCTTTATCATAGTCCAAAATCGGACAAAATGGAATCTTTTTCCCCTGCATGTAGACCTTACCGCCGCCTCCCATGCTTCCCCCCAACGCGTTATTATTCACGACCCCCAGCCCCGAACGTTTCTGAGTTACTTCAAGGGAATACTGCCACGCAACATTTAGATTTGCATCAGCATCCTTGTTAAGGTCTTCCCTGGGAAACTCATCATCGTCTTCGTCGTCGTCGCCGCCATCTTCTTCTCCAACGGCAGCGTTATCGGACGAACATGAATCGGTGTCCTCTTCTGCAATACCAACGAGTTTGCCTCCAGATGATCTTAATTCGCTCTTACTTTTCGGAGTATTCTTTGGCTTTTTAGCTGTAGTTGTAGTTGTAGTTGTGGTTGTAGTTGTAGTTGTAGTTGTGGAAGACACAGTACCAGTACCAGTACCAGTACCACCCCAACATTCGCCGTCACTTCGGCTCAGACCAAACCCCCTTAATCTCGGCAATCCGTCAACTTTACCCCTCTCCTCCTTCACAATGAAATCCATAGGCTCCTCACCATCCTCCTCAAAAATTGCATTGTCTTGAAAGGCAACCTTAACGACCCTCCCGCCATGGGCCACGCCCGCGGCGACATATCCCCTAAGAAAATCCTCGCCCAGCTTCGAGTTCCTATCCACCTGGATCTCCAAAAGGGAGGGCACCGAGATACCAGCCCCGGCAGCCGGAACAGTCCCTGAACCTCCTCCGTTGTTTAATGGCACTCCAGACAAAACCTTGTCGAGACTCACGCATCCCGACGAGATTATAAGGCTCGAATCTGCGTTGTTATTCGCCGAGAGGGATGAGGAGCCCCGGAAAGAGGACGACTTTAGGGGCAGGGTGGAGCCGGATGGAATTCGTGCTCCTGTCACGCGGGACGAAGAGAAGGAATTTGAGGGAACGAAGGACGTCATCTCAGATAGTGTTGGGGAGAGTGTAGAGAAGGATTTTTTTAATGAAAGGTAGATAGGTCCAGATTTATCTTACTCGCTTCATTTGTCATGTTTTCATTCAATCATTTCAATCATTTCAACATTTAAAATGTCAATTCAATTTCCCCCTGGTATAGCAGCTGATGCAGCATCAGATGACTCTGACGAGGACAATGTCGTCTTTGTTGGTCGGCAATTCACTACGATCCCTGCCAGTAACGACCTTGATGAGGACGCTGACGTTTCTCATGGTGATGACGACTGTATCGACAATGAGGGCGGCAGTGATGCGATGTCCAGTGGTCCTCTGAACAGTCTGATGGAGAATTTGGCTTCCCTGCCCCCCTTGGACATTTCTCTGCACGACAGGATGAAAGAGGAGAGAAACGATGGGAATGATTCTGTGGCTGAAATCGACGGTTCCTTTACTCGCTTGAAGAGGGTAGAGTCTGATCTCATTGTAGAGTTCGAGGATATGTCGGAGAAGCAGAAATTTGCCGTGGAAGAGATCCGAGGAAAGTCCAATTGGGGACCGGCGTTGCAGTATCATTTTCAAGGGAAGATCAAAATGAATTTTTTGATGCGGAACGGGAAGGAGGCCTGTTCGCTGCTCGACTATGCCGTTGTTGTCAATATGCCATCGTTGTTAGAGGAGGTGAGTGATCTTTATATGAACTTTTATGTTTCAAATAATAATGCGTGCAAAATGCAAAATATCAACATAATGACTAAACCAAAATGCGCCCAACACGATAACACGATACACAATGGCAGCTCTTGACTTGGGGCTTTGACGAAAATGCCGTGTTCATAGCTGCAGGGTTTATAGCGTGCAAGGCAAAAGAGTCGCCGGCTATACTTGAGGCCTTGATAACTCATGGCGGTTTTGACATCAACCGTAAACCATGGGAGGTCAGTGAATTGATGGCACAGATGAATTCAACGAGACAGCCATATATTGCCGATCTCTGCCGCGAGCCCCGTTTGGAATTGCTCGAAGTGTGCTTGAAGCACCAGACCCCGAATAAGGACGATCTCGACATGGCACTGCTAATCGCAGTCGCCCACGGCTACTCAGAGTGTGTCAGCATGCTCATCAGCCTGGGCAAGGCTGATGTGAACACCCTTAGCCCCAACCCGATGGGTGTGCTTGAAAGCGAAAAGTTCTTGGTGTCCCCTCTCACTTTCTGTTGCGAAAATATACGGACTGTTAGCAACCCGGATGGCCGCAGCTCGATGAACTGCTTCGCCAGGCTTGTCCTATTGGGAAAGCCAAGTCGCGAAACTGTTGACCACTGCCTGAAGCACATGAATAAAGGGCGTTACGTCAGGGCTAGTGGCTCCAAGGAACCGAGGCCGATGTTGGAAAAGTATTTGAAATCTGAACCATTTTGCTGCAATAAATGTGGGGCAATACCCACGAGTGTGAGTCCAATTAATTTGTGTGTGAGATGCAAAAGGGTTGCTTACTGCTCCAGAGAGTGTCAGGTTGCCGACTGGAAGGGAAAGCACAAATTCGAATGCCAAAAGTTGTCTGAATCACCAGTGACACAGTTAGCGCTTGTAGCGGCACCTAAGTCTACGAAAGGGAAAGGCAAGAAGGGGAAACGGTAAAAGCGCATTAAAACTGACAAAATTGCAGTTTTGTAGCAAAATTCCATTACATTACAGTTAATCAACAAGTATTCGCATGCACTGCAATGCCCGTCACTATCATCGCGCTAGCTTTAAAGCTCATGAAAAGGTTACAGGTACGCCCTGGTACAGATTCTTGCAGGCTTGTTCTTTCTTCTTGGTGAGGATCATTTGTCTCATTTTCTTTGCCTGTCTTGTATTTCCTCCCGTCAACGATTGCGGAGATGTTATAGGCGGTAGGCTCTCGAAACCGTTTCCTAGAGAAGAGTCAAGGCCGGCGTTAGAGACGGAAAGAATGGACGAATTATTGAGGGTGTTCTGTTGAGGGCTGTTGCTCCTGCTCTGCGGTCGACTGTTATTCCCTCGGCTGCCGCCCCGACTCCCTCCTCGACTTCCTCCTCGACTCGCTCTACTTGGTGACTTACGCAATGGGATGGGTAGATCGTAGCCGGCCCACAAAAAGTCATCACCATCTCCCCGCATTCGCAATAACCCGGCAGCGACCTCTTCACCGGTCAGTAAATATTCCACATTATTCGGCTTGTTCGCAAAAGTCTTGGGAGAGCCTGGTTTGGATGATGGTGGTGATAATGTCTCGGAAAAAAGGCTACCGTCATTTGCGAAGCCGGAGACACCGTCTTCGAGCCAGGGATTAAGCTCGGCATAGATGGCTTGTTTTGGTCTCCAGAGATGCAGAATATCGCTACAGCGTAAAGGAAGCGGGGCTCCAGAAGTGCTGATGAGAGTTCCTAGTGCCTCGCGCTCCCAGTTAAATCTCCGCAATTCTCGAATCGCAGCTTCTAGCTCTTCCTTTCCCACCTCCCCGCCACCGTCAACGTCTACATACCGAACGAAGAGAACAACATCCTGGCGCTTCATTTTGAGCCCACATCTCTTCATTCCTTTTCTAAGCTCTTCCGCCGAGACGAAGCCGTCTCCGCTATTGTCCATCTTCGAGAATAGATCACTGATTCGCAGGCAAGACTTCCGCATGAAGTTTTCGAGGGCTTCCAAACAAACGAGCGCACCACTGTCTCGCATCTCGTTCATTTTCTCCATGAGCTCCCGGGCGCGGGCTCGACGAGCTTCAGCTTCGGCAAGCCTCGCTGCTTCCTTCTCGCGAGTTTTTTTCAGCGCCGCACGGCTTGCTCCCGACGGCTGCATCATTTTCTCTACGGCCGCGACAAGTTCTTCACTAGAAATTTCACCGCTTCCATTAGGGTCAATGGCGTGACAAAGCGTTGTCACGGTCAGTCCTTTTGCCTTCATAAATTCTTCCAAGTGATTGAGCACATTCGCTACGCCAGCATCCTCCGCAGCTTTGATTCGCAGCATCGTCTCACGCTCGTTCTTCTCCTTTTCCATGGCCTCGGCCCGCTGTGCCTCTTCAGCTTCGTTCTTTCTTTTGATAAGGGCCTTCAATTTTCCGCTCGGTTCCTTAAGTTTTTCTAAGCCGAAGATCAATTCTTCGCCTGTGATGCTGCCGCTATTGTCCTTGTCAAGTTCCTGGAAGACATTCAAAATTCTTATACCTTTTTCCTTGATAAAGTCTTCGATCCTCATCAAGATTCCCCCGACCTGCTCTTCAAGGATCTCTGCCTCTGTCTTGTGGTGCAATTTTCGGAAAGAGTCGGCAACCTCTGCAAATGAGAGCGAGCCATCGCTGTTGGGGTCCATATAGCGCATGATTAATCCAACTTCCGTATCCGTGAATCCGCATCCAAGATGCTGCAATCCCTTAGTAAGCTCCAAAGCAGTAATGGTGCCTTCAGGAATAGCCTTATGGGGGTCAACTTTCTCCGGCTTAACTCCTCCCGGGTACCATTCTGCATCTTCCTCGTCTTCGCTGTCAGAATCGTCAAGGTGGCTCTTCTTGAAGCTAGTATCCACCGAGTTGAAGAATTTTATGAGAGTCATCCTCTCGTCCACGAGGAACTGCTCCAACTCTTTCATGAGCTCGACGCCCTCCTGGTGCGTCTTCTCAGATGCTTTGGCTCGCCTCGCCTTTCGAAAAGCATGGAAAAACTCTTCCAGATCGATGCTGTTGCTCTTATCTGGGTCCATAAAGTTGATTACGAGCTGCATCTCCTTCGTTGTGAAACTCTCCTCCTGGCGTCTTTGCTCTTTTAAAGCCAATTGCTCCGCCTCCCTGAATCGCTCGTCCCATATCTTCTTCCTGCGCTCTTCGACCTTGAGCAGATTGACTTCGCCCTCAGCTTTCCTCAAATTTGCGCCAAACTCGATAGTGTCAAGGCAGTTTCTGCCCGTAGGATCAAGGGCATTGACGGCAGCATCTAGCTCGGCATCTCCAAAACCGAATTCCTGAAGACCCCGGCGCAGCTCGCGCCGGTTAATTGTCCCTCCATTGCTCTTGTCAAACATTGATACAATATTATCGATCGTAGGAAGCCCACCACGTCGTGTTCCCAGAATACGTTTCATTACGACCAGACCCTCGCTCCCCATGGACTTCATTGCCTCATGGCGCTTAATCATGCTAAAAACCTCCTGGAATTCCTGGATGCTTATCGTCCCGCTTCCGTCTTGATCAATAAAATTCACCACCTTCTGCAAATCCTCCGGGGCGATTTTGAACCTCTGCCGCTTTGCATCATCTTCCTGCTTCTTCCTGACATCCCAAAAGTCCAAACACCAGCTAATGATACTTTTGATACGCACTATGACATCGGGACTCTCCATGTCGTCGCAGTCGATATCCATTGTCTCGGGCTCGTAGTTCATAATTGAGTTCATCAGTTTTGAGACAGTTATGGTGCTGCTCATTGGTACACCAGCCCGGCTGCCTGGACGACTACCATTCGGGCTCCCTGGGGGCGATGTGGCAGAAGATGATGGGTCGTATATGCTTTCGAGGTATTCAGGCGTTGCAAGTGAAAGACGCGAAAGGAAGGACACAATTTCCGAGTCGGAAATGTTCAAGACTCTATCGGGTATGGCAGGTGCTTCGGACATTGAGTTGGAGTGAGTTGACGGAATAAGTTGGATTCCCAACTATTTTTTGGGATTTTCTGTGTTCCGTGGGATTTCTTAAATACCCCTTGAAACCTTGGATATAATTAGATGCAGAGTATTCAACCTGTTGGTCCGTATTTAGCAGCTTTAGATTTTGTGTTAACTTCATTCATTCCGGGGCCCCGATTTTTTCCGACACTTCAACAGATGTCTTTTTTCCAGGCCCTATTACCACAGGCCCTATTTAAATCGTTATTCGCGGTGTTTTCGATTTTGATCAGACTATCTCCGATACTTGCGTCAAATGATTTAGCGAGAAATTTGAAAATTGGCTTTTTTTGAAAGTTTCTGGTCCCACAAGGGTTTTACTCCATAACCTTTATCCATTTCTACTTCTAGTCCCCGTTTCTACACTGATTTTGCTGCTTAAGCCAAACAATATAGACACGGCTGATATCCCTTTTTCCACCTTCACTCTTCTTTACTGTCTCCTTCACACAAACGCCCTCAAGGCCTTCTTTCCCATCCGTTAACCTGGAGTAAAATTTCGTGTCGCGCTTCCATCGTCGCACTCCAGTTATCACGCAGATAGAATCTGCCGGGCAAGACTCCAGGCACTCTCTGACAGCCGTCAAGAAAGGTGTGTGAAGGCTCGCCCAATAAACGCAGTCTGTTGCGATAATTAGGTTCACGCCATCATTTCCAATGCACCTCTTTATATCTTCCGTCGTCTTACCCCCGGCGCCCCACTCGAGTACACCCGTTCGTAGCATCGCTACACCTCTCCATAAATCCGCGTTGAGGTCAATCGTGCACCCCATCAAATCCTCCGCAACAGCAAGATCTGTGCAGGTTACATCGATCGATTTTGCGGTTGCGTTATCGCGGTTCTCATTGAGGAATAGGTTGCAAACTCCTATCGATGCGACGCCAACCCCCCCGCCCAACTCCAAAACCTTCAGGGGCTCATCTTTGCCACCTCCTTCTCCTTCTTCCTCTCCTTCTCTGCTACGGGCAAGAGCAAGTATTTTTCTGAGTCTCTGCTCTGCTCGAGCTATTTTATCCGATTCTCCCTGGGCCTGGGGAAATATTCTTCTTGGGGGGTGACCTTCACCGCCTTCGTCGCCTTCTGCGCTTTGTTTGCCTTGGTGGTGGTTGTTACACTCGCTGACTTCATGTTTGACATTTTCATCTTTGCCATTTTCAGCGTCACTCTTTTCTCCAGTGCCCCTGACAAAAGGGTGGAGATAATTTATCAAATCTATCGCCGCTGGCCAAGGCTTTGAGCATATTGAGGGAAGGTCAGTCGATGGGTCGATGAATTTTATGGGGTATGAAGAGGAAGGCAGCGGGAGCATTTCGGCAGACTCCTCCTCCTCCTCCGATGATGCAGAGGAGTAGCTGTCTTCCGCGTCAGAAGACGACGAACCCCCAAAGAGGGACCGCATCGCACTCATCACGAAATTTATTTTTGTTACACTGCAAGGAGGAGGACGGAAAAAAAATGTGGAAGACTTTTTTTTAGAGAAGGCGTTGTTTGTACGTTCATTATTTCTTTAGGGACCTCAAAAAACTTGCACAGCTGCTCGGTGTGGCCATTCACTTCACTTTATAGCCGAGAGAACGCACATAGTTTTCAGAGAGCACCTTATTGCTATGTCGACCCCTTACTTGTTTGAGCACCTGAAGTCGCTACCCAGTGCCACTCTATCCTCGCTGTATGCTCTCTGCCCACTATCGACGCGCTATGTCCTCTCTCACCTGCCCCTTCTTTCCCAAATTTTGATAACCCGACTGTCCGTTTCATCGGGACGCGCTGGAAATGATGTCCTCAATGACTGGTTAAAAAATACGAAGGCGAACCGGCAGCAGGAGCGGAAGCAGCTTCGTGAGCTAGAGCGCCTTGGGGTGATCCAGCCTGGCTTCGTTCGGGACCATCAGTGTGGCGTGGGGCTGATGGAGGGTCAGCCGGCCCCCGTTTTGGATGAGGCTGCTGATATTTTAAAGCTCAATGATACTTTCATGTCTTCTTTTTTAATCTCGGTCACCCACATGGGCAGCAGTCCTTTCTACACGACAGCTACTGCAGCGGAGTCAGTTGAGACAGGTTCGGCTCTCCCGGTAGATGAGAAACCACCACCAGCTGAATTGCTGACACGTTTCAGCAGCAGCATTTGGACCAGCGTGATCAACCACTTATTAAGCACTACATCTACCCCAACCACGACGTCCTCGTCTGCGTCTGCGTCTGCGTCAGCTCCGCCGCCGCCGAGCAAGAACATGATGATGTTTATCTACAGTCGGAAGCTGCTGATCCCCCCTGCTGAGGAAAAAACGGTGATGAAGGGGAAACGGAAGGTAGTGGTAGAAAAGGCAAGGCCTGGGAAGATCACCGACCGCGGTTTTGGTTTTTTGCTGGAGGATATCGGGGGGCAAGTTTGGAGTTTTCTAGAGTACAAATGTACCAAGGTCGAGGCAATTGCAGTGCTCATTTGTTTGAGCTACTGTCGTGTCGGAAGGGGCTACGCCATCGCTGACTTGCACCCGTTTTACGCCCCGTTTTACGGCGGGAAGAGTGAAAGTGGTGATGTTGATGTTGATGTTGATGTTGTCGACAGCAGAAAAGAGGTGATGAAATTTCTAACAATTCTAAAGGAGTTTGGGATTGTCTTCATCAAGAAAGAGGCTGGCGGGCTTTTGCGTTTTTATCCGACAGAGCTGGGAGTCAGTTTGCTCTCAGACGGAGGTGGCTATGGTGGAGCGAAGTCTGCGACAACTTCTTCCCTCTCTACAAATGCCATGTCTCTCAACAGCGGTAACCAAAGTCTGCGAATCATTACGCAGACCAACTTTCAGGTGATAGCGTACCTATCCCCCAACACCCGCCTCCTCCACCTGTCGATTCTCTCCCTATTCTGTCACAACTCGAGTGTTATTCACCTTCCGAATTGCAGCATTTTGCAGCTCACTCGCGACAGCTGCAAGGGGGCGTTCAGGAGCGGCATTCGCAGTCAGCAGATAGTCGAGTTCCTTGAGGTCCATTGCCATAATATTGTGACTGAAGGCGTAGAGGGCGCAAGTGCTGTTCCAAATAATATACGGGATCAGTTAAGGTTGTGGGAAGATGAGCAGCACCGAGTTGAAATTCTCACTTGTTTCAAGTTGATATGCATAAGTAATGATGAATTTGATGCTATTTTGCTGTGGGATGAAGTCGGTGGGGGAGAAGAGGTAGAAGGCGAAGGTGGGAAAGAAGAAGGAGTGCGCGGAGTGCTGTGGGAATCGCGGCGAGATCTCACAATTTATTTCAAAGAAGATTTTCGCAATGCTGTGAACTCATTTGTGAAAAGGAAACGAGTGGAACAAGCGTCAGCACTCCGAACAAAAAATAAGTAGAACGTTTTAAAACGCAACGCCACGATTCGCGCAAGAAACATCAACGCATATTTACCATTTTATTTCTATTTTTCGCCAATAATAATGAAACAAGTACCTCGCCCGGACGAGACGAACATTACAAGTCACCCGACGCGACTTAAACGACTAACGATTATAGTATTTCTGGTGTATACAAGAATTAATCCTTAGCCTGACTAGCTCCGCTTGCATCGCTCTCTGTCTCTGTAGAGGTCTCAACGCTGCTCTGGCCTGTGCTCCGGAACATGAGTTGGCTCTGTTGTTTCTCCGTCTTTCCGGTTAATGGGTTGACCTTCTTCCCCTTCTTCTTACCCGGATAAGTTGCAAAGATTATAACGTACTCGAAGAACAAGATGAAGCTATTCATTGGTTGGTTCCATCCGAATTCATTGCAGGGTGCGGGCACAATCACAGTGGAGTTCGCCAAAAAAGGGATGGGGAACAACCTTAACTGACAAAGAACGATACAGCAAAGAACACAGCAGAAGCAGAGCTTGACAATTTTCTTGCTCTGGCTGCTCATTCCCTTTTTGCCAGTCATGAGCATTCCAATGATTTTGAAGCCATAAAAACAGCTCACAATACCATAGGTCGCAAAGAACGAAATGAAAATTATGTATCTTGTCACCATCATATTTCCATCCATGGCAGCAGGGATATAATTTGCAGCATGTCCAATCCTCCGCTCGGCAAAAGTTATTCCAATCTCATTCACAAAGACAAAAAAAATTGAGAGGCGGCGGAGTATGACTGCCCACTTGGGAGCACGTTTAGATTTGCCCCCGTCAACGATAGTGATCCAACTCGTTACAAGAGTAGACATGATAGACATGCCTATCCCGTAGCACGTACCCATGAGCGCGTCTGAGATCGTAGTTGGTATCCTGTTGGCCCAATTCGTTATATCCACACTCATCAAGGTATGAGTGAAACTCAAGAATATTGCCCAGTAAATGAGTTGCTCACCTACATTGGGCTTCTTGATGAAGTAGAATTTTTTCATCTTCTTTTTATCCTCCTTCTGATCGTTAATCCTCTTGAGGTAAAATAATAGAACGGGGATAGGCCAGCTCGCTAAGAAGACATAGAGCAAGCAAACGCTATTATATCGTGGAGAGGCATCAGACATCAAAAGACTGCAATCATCGAAGGTAATATCGCTAGTGTTGCTAACTGGAAGTATCCACCCTGCGTTCAAGTAAGGGAACGGGCAGAGAGGGTCGAAATAGCTTCGGCCTACATACGTCCGGACAATGGGAAGGGAAAAAGTCAGTTAGTCAGTTAGTAGCAACCTCTTCGTCACTTTCTCGCTTGCAGTGTTGCTCTGGCCGCTTAAATTAGGGTTTTTGTCGCTCGCAAACTCACGTGAAGGATGGTCCATTGGCTCGAAGGCACAGACATAGTTGACTAAATCAGCAGAATTGTTGAACCTGCCTGCCTGATTGAAAGCTTCCGGGTAATACTGCTCTGTGGTCATTTTTGGAAAAGGTGCACCTAAAGCTTGCGCCTCTTGAACCCATGTGACGCTACCGATCGGATGGGTAGAGTCTTCAGCCATGATAAAACACAAACACTAAATTTTTGAACAACGACGTCAGGACGAAAAAGACGTCAAAAGGTTGATGTGTGTGTGGGTGGTGCCTGAAAAAGTCTAAATAGGAAGAAATGTTAATCAGCGGCAGTAGAGAGCAATACTATCAGTAAATGTGTACTATCAAGTTGTCACTTGTCCTACTTCTCCCAATTTTGATGTTTGGATTTTGTTGTTTTGTTGAAGGGGGGTTGGTCTGGAGTTGGGCAAAAATATGAATTAGAACGAGAACGCAAGGTTTTCCCGGTTTTAAGGATGTTATAGAAGTGAAACTAGTACAAACTACTACTCACCATCCATGCATAATCGGATTCTGCCAAGTAATACAACTAAAAATTATGATGAACACAACATTATCAAAAGGTGTGATAACCCTCGGTCAAACTGTTTAGAATCTCGCGCCGTCCGTGTCTACCGACTGTTCTTCTCGCGCGCTTTTATATATGCGCTATTCGTTCTTGTCATCGTTTTCATTCTTTCGCTGCAATTCTTCTACGACCTGAACGACTATTTCGTTGGCGGTGCTAATCTTAGTGTGTCAAAAGACCCTAAAAACACGGATGTGGTTCTGAGAGAAGCAGGTATAAATGAAGAACGAGATAAGTTTCGCAAAAGAATGCGAGGTATGAAGGGCAAACCAAAGAAGTTACTGAAATCAATGGCTAAATCTGAGGATAATTTCGACCCTCTGACCGGGCTGAAAAATGGGATCAAATATCCGACTGAAATCCTCCCTCCTGCTTCTGGGATGACATCTACACTGCAACGGCGGCGGTTAGATTCTGTTGGGATAATCACTACAACCAACTTCGGTTGGGATGAATTGTATCCATGGATAAGGTATCATACTCACATTGGGATAACTGCGTTTTTCATCTTCTGTGAGCATCCTGCCAATTTGTGGTCATCGTTCGTAACCACGTTTAAAACATTTAAACATGACTTCGAGGAAGGTGGTGTTCTGGTTCACCTCGTATATAAAACTCCCACAATCGAAAGAATTGGCCACATAACAGAGGGCAATGTCCTTGAATACTGCGCAGATAGGGAAATTTGTGCTCGTGTCGTTAGAGAGGGCTGGTTGAAAAAATGGTTCAATGGGGTATGCAATGCTGAGCTTTTCGTTCGGCAATCGTTAAATATGGAGGAGGGCATCGATTTGGCGTTGAAGTTAAAGGATGCGCAACAATTAGATTGGGTGGCGCATATTGACTCTGATGAATTAATTTATCCTGGGATTGGGGGTGTTGGGAGCACAGGCGACGCAAATCTGAATCTCCGCCGATCCCTGTCACTTATTCCAAATCATGTAAATTCTGTAGTCTTGAGTGACTGGGAAGGAGCTCCTGCCACCTTGATTCCCGAAAATTCCTCAATGTTTGAGGCTGTCACCTTATTCAAAAAGAATCATATGGACACCATAGATGCCCTTCCCTTCCTAACCTATACGAATGGCAAGTCGATCGCCAGGTTGACGCCTACATTGAGAAGTAACGGGGCACATCGGTTTAAGGGAAGGGGGACGCGGAAGAAGTGGAAGGAGTTGGGACATGCGATCGATATTGTGGTGTTGCATTATAGCTACAGCAAACCCACCACTGCCCAAAAGCGGGGTGAGTCCGGCTTCTCCTGCGGTTGTTCCCCGACTCTTTCCGGTGCAGCCTCTTGTTTTATTCTCAAATTTGACCAGGAAGTTTTTATTAAATCAGTCCTTGCCATGAACGGGACGATATCATCTGAAGAATTTGACATTTGGTACAGGAGGAAAGTTGTATATTCTGACAGCAATGCAAATAAGCTTCACTTAAAATCGGGAAGAATGGCGAGGCTGACACTTCCTGGTGAGATATTCAAATTGTATGACCGGTCGGTCGGACAGAGTTAAATATTATAGAAAATGAATAGAAAAAAATGGGTGAACGTAGGTGAAACACTTCCTGAAATGATCTCCTTTGACAATATTTCTTCAGAACGATACTTTCGGCCGCAAAAAGGCCAAGATATTCTTGACAAGAATATTGCCATTGACTTCTTGTTTCCTCGCCCTTTCAAACTTGACGATATTTCCCATGATTTCAAAAAACCCAACGACTTCCATGTCATACAAGCTTCTTCGTGCGATATTCCCGCTTTCAATCCAAAGGAACCCCTTGCCGTAAGAGAGGTAGAATAGGGACTGGACAATTGTCTGATAGCGCTTAAAAAATCGAAGATAGACATCAGGGGCGTGGTTTCTGAGGAGGTATGAGAAGGGATGATACGAAACATAAGTGCTACGGGGTGTGTCGGGGAAAGGAATGAGGTTAGAGCTTAAAGGAGCAACAATGTGCAAAAGAGCAGTGCAGAGCTTGAGAGCGACAAAAACAGAAAACACAAACGATTGAGGAGCATTCTTGCTTCACCTAGTGAGGTTGAGTATCCCAATCTGGCCAGAAAAATACCTCTTCCGCATACCGAGCATATCGAGGTACTCTCGATTATACTTAAGAATATGTATAGCTCTGAGTTCTTTGTTTCCCGAGCACACCGTCTCGTCAAGCGACTTGGGGCAGCGTTTCACCATTTTGAGGAGGAGATAGAGACCATCATCTGTATCCTGCCCGCATGCATAGGCGTCTGCGTTATTCGTAATGCGTGCGTAATGCGTAATGTTAGCAGAGTTTGGCACTTGTCTTTTTCCCGCTTTATAAACTCACAACTCATTAGTGGCGTGAAACTGTAATTGTCTTCGTCCCTAATGAGGAGAACTTTTTCGCTCTCCTCCAATGACATCGTGGTGAGAAAATGTCCAATCTTCCTCAAAGGGAGGGGGCAGTAGTTATCGCAGGTGAGAAGATTCGATAATATTTTCGATTTGGAAGCAAGGTCATCCGCTCCGGCTTCTTGGGAATATGACGAGTTCGAATGGGTAGGGGATAGGGATAGGGATAGGGAGAAAGAGTGTTGTTGTTCTTCCTCCTGCTTTTGCTGGGGGTTGAAATCTTCTTCAGAAAAATCGCCATCGAGGTTATTATAGCCCCTTCCTCCGGAATCGTCGCAATCGTGCACCTCGTTCAATGACGCAGAGTCATCTTGGTCAGCTTTTTGCTCAGAGTACACACAAACAGTATCTGTAAAATCAGTCCTGGGGTACTGATACTGTGAAAAGCGCTTGTCCATTCTCTGTTTTGCTTTTGTTCGAGCCATAAATTTCAAAGTTGATGCTGTAGGTGATGGAAGAGTGTGTGTGTGTTCTTGTTTTACGATATTTAACGACGGTGTCGATCCCGGGGAACCTTGGTTTTTGTCGGACTCGGCTTGAACAGAAAATCGCGTAACCCATTTTTATGCTCCGCTCGCTCTCGAGACCCTTGCGAACGCAAACGAACATCCGCAATATGTCGTCTTTCTATAATCTTCCTAACGAAACCGACATCACAGATTCAGAATTTTCGTTCACTGCTCTGAAGGGAAAGGTTGTTTACGCAGTGAACGTTGCATCCCAATGAGGTGCAACGAGGAGGGAATACCAGAGCTTCAACGAACTTCAATCCAAGTTTGGCGATAATGGGCTTCACATTATGCTCTTTCCCTGCTCTCAGTTTGGAGGTCAAGGTTAGTGCGAGTACCAGTGCGAGTTATGAGCGGTGTTCATTGATCTCTTACCTTAATGTCTCATACCCTCCCCCATCCCTCCCGTGTCAAAAAAGAATTCACCGATCCCTCGAAGGTTGCCGCCTTTGCAAAAAAAGCTGGCTTCGAGGGAACCGTCATGTCCATCGGCGATGTGAAGGGTTCGACGGCCAGACCGAGCTGGAAATTCTTCTATGAGCAAACGAAAGTCGCAGAACCTACCTGGAACTTCAAAGGCAAATTTCTTGTCTCCAAGACTGGGGCGGTCACTGCTGTTGACTCCGGTAATCTTGAGAGTGAGATTAATAAGTTAACTGAAGGTGAATAGGAAGCAGAAGGACAGGCACTTCTGCTGTTATTTTTTGTTGCTCTTTCCTGTCTCTCTCTGTATGTCTATTGTGTGCGAGTCCTAATGACGACATCTTGCTAACATCTTGCTGGAAGTCTGAGACGCTGCCGCGCGACACACTATCTTACGATGAGATGACTGACTGAATGAATAATTAATAATGACTACTACTGCAAAGAAATATAGAGTACATGTACCCTATTTCGGTGCAAAAAAAACTTACTACATTTAAGTTATTTCCAATTTTTTAATCTTCTTCCATCACCATCCATCATCATCCATCATCATCCATCTTCGCCGCCACCTCCATCTTCGCTATTCCTTTTCCGCTTCAACATCTGTCCATCGTTCCTATTTTCGTCGTTTTTTTCCTCCGGCAGCTCTCTTGCCTCTCCCATCTTCTCAAGCGCCCTCCTTGCTTCTTTTTTGGTGGTGAAAATTTCTCCAGATGGGGATGTGATTTTGTAGTGGTAATCGGCCTGTCGTTCGACAATCCAACCTGGGGGGAAGTCTTTCGTCGCTGCCGCGACCAATGCAGCAGTCTCAGACACAACGACCGCCTCCTCCTCACACATCATGCCGTTTGACCCGATAACCTCGCCCTTCTCGGTAAGACGGTATCCACTTTCCAGCCCGAAGCTTTCGGCTACTTTTTCTTGCTTCAACCGGAGGTTCCGCTCCCCTACATTGAAAAGGTTGGAGAAGCCAATGATTGCAGGTCGCGTTGCATTATTTATCGTGTCAATGAGAGAATTCAATGCAGCCTCACTGTTGCACTCCACGAGATTATTATTCACTGTAACAACTTTTGCGCCCTTCAGCATATCAATCTCACCACTTCCACCTTCAAACCTGAGGAATCCTTCATTATCTGATTTCAACTTATCCCCTCTGCGAAATGATGTGATTTACAATGAATTTGCGTGAGAAGATCGCTGAGGGCAGCTCATACACGCGCGGTCAAAATTGGACTCGAGAAACGATAATAATACTCACCTAGCAGGAAACCCAGTCTTGGTGAATGACTTGGCAACAACTCCATGCTCGTCGAACTCGATCAGGCTATTGTCGCACTCAATCTCGTAGTCGTGAGGGGTCAGTTTGCTGCTTATAACAAAGACTCCTGCAACCGGTCCACCCCACCCCAATTCGAGACCGAGTCTCGGGCTATCGCCCCGAAATACAACTCTTGTTGAGAGACCTCTCAAAGTTTTCTGACGCAATTCTTCAATCACCCGTACGACGTCGAAACCCTCCTTGTCCAATAAGACGAGGGCTCTGTAATATTTGTCGGCTGATTTCAGCTCTAAATTCAATCTATCTCTATTGTCTTCGCCGACCATGTTGGTCTGCAACAACAAATTTGTGCTGGCCCTCTTCACAAACCCCTCAGTGACAAAATGGACGTACTCATTCTTCTCGTTTGATAAAAATAAATGGAAAGATACTGCTGCCCTGAGAGCTTCAAGAGGTACGTCGAAGTGGTTATCGCTTTTGCAATCGTCATCAGCGGCGGCATAATCGGAAGATCTGGGGAGGTTTCCGAAGTCTGAATCATCGTCGTCGTCGCTGGCCTCCTCTTCACTATCGTCTTTCATCTGGCTGAGGCCATCGCCGTTCCTCTTTTTTCGAGAGAATACAACCATGTCGTCAAGTTGAAAAGATAAAGATGGGGACATCTCGTCGTCAGACGACGATGATAATGTATCAGCATCGGAAAATGCTTCCCCCTTCTTCTTTCTGGATTCCCTCTCCAACAGCACGAACTCCCTCAAATTCTCAAGCATAAGACAGGGCACAAGCTCTTCGTCACCTACCCTTCCCATCTCCTCCCGCCAGCGATCCCAGCACTTCGTCTTCTTCAGGTAATACTTGCGGACCCTGCGCCGAGCAAATTCTGTTACGCGGAAGAATAATTGTCCCCAGAGTTTCGTTCTGAAGAGGGTGAGCGATGAGCGATGTGCGATGTGCGATGAGCGGTGAGCGGTGAGCGGTGAGCGGTGAGCGGTGAGCGGTGAGCGGTGAGCGGTGAGCGGTGAGCGGTGAGCGGTGAGCGAAGGGACGACGAAAAGTTTGTTGTGCCAGTATTGACTCACCTTTTCAAGGGATTGTTGCAGAACCCCGGCCCTTCTCCTTGCTTACAAAAAGCGCATTCCTCCCCATCAACCTCTCCACACTTTGTACCTCCCTCAGCCCTAGCTTCGCGCCTTTTCAGCTCGCTTGCCAACGCAACCCACGCCCAGTCACTCAACGGGTTGACTTCCACAGTATTGATCAAAATGCAGAGCATTAGCGCCCTTGGTAAAGTCCGGTCCTGATCACCAAAGGTGCGTTGCATTATCACGACTCTCCTTGCCGCCTCGATATCTCCTGAATCAATAGCAAGTTTTATCAAATTTCTTGTCCAGTTTTGTCTCACTTCATTTGTCATCCAACTTCCTGAAACGCGAACAATTACTGTCCACAATTCCTCCCACTGGTAGAGGGTTACAAGTTGACGAGGGGAGAGGTAGTCTTTCTGCGCTTGGTTGATGAGCTTTAGGATTCGCGTCACATGCCGGCTTCTATCCGCCTCGTCGATATCACCATTATCGCCGTTGACACTGTCGTCGTTCAAATCACCAGCACCAGTTTTGGCAGCGCCAACGCCGTTGCCGCCGTACAGCGCCACAAGAATCACTCCCTCTAATGCCAAAAGAAGCTCAAAACCCGCAACGGTGGGATATGTGTTATTCAAAGGGTTGCGGAGCTGGGGAAGGGTCATTGCCTTTACTGTTGAGCGGGTAAATCTGAGCGGATGAGACAGCAATTTCGCTACTGTTAAGGATTTCTGCGGAAAAAACAAAGAAAGAAACATGAAGTCAGAGTTAGACGTGAGGTCGTGACGTTTCGAAAATTGGGGTTGCCTCACCTCTTCGTGTTGCATGGATTTTACTTTCGTAGCTATAATCGGAGCAATGTCAAGTATCGATCTTCTCTCCCCGCTGTCACTTGTACCACAAGTATCTAAGGTAAAGAACAAACCACCGCAGACCGTTCCCAAAACCTCCACAGTGTGGGCATACGCGAGGGATAGGTTGACGTCAGGGAGATGCTTGATGGAGGGAATGTTCCTCGCCATTGAAGCGAGTGCTTGTGCGGCGGCTTGTTGGGGTTTGGTTATGGCCTTGAACGAGTTGGAGTTGCTGTTGCTGTTGCTGTTGCTGTTGCTGTTGCTATTGGTTGAGCTGTCGTCGTCGCTTAAACTTGAAGCGGTATCCTCGCTGCTGATTGAGCTGTCGTCGTCACTCGAAGTGGTGTCATCGCTGCTCGAAGTGGTGTCATCGCTGCTCGAAGTGGTGTCATCGCTGCTCGTCGAGCTGCCGTCGCTGCCGGTTGAGCTGCCGTCGCCGCTGGCTGAGCTGTCATCGACGTCCTTTTTTCTCTCTTTCTTCCGACCAACCCTCCGGCCCAACCAATTCCCTACCACCCCCTGCCACTCTCTCACAATGGCATAGCGATCTTTGCAGATTGAACCCGCCTTCTGCCAGAATAAAAAGTCGCGAGTGCACTGCCATTGCGTTTTCCAAAGGTATTGTGACACAGTATCGAGAGGTGGATTCGTCGAGAGGAGATAAGCCAACGTCAAGGAGTGCACGGGGAACGTTATCAAGCTGTGAGGGGTTGAGGTAGAAAATATAGCATTATTTTTCATTTTCGCTGAATCGGAGGTGCCTTTCATTCCGTTCATTCCTTGATCCTCTTCGTTTTCCGTGTTGTTGTCGTCGGTGTTGTTATCGGTGTTGTTATCGGTGATGTTATCAGTGTTGTTTTCGGTGTTGTTGGCGGTGTTGTTGGCGGTGTTGTTGTTGTCAGTGTCGCTCAAATCCGTCAAGTTCGGCTCTTTTGGATGTGCGGGATCAGAAGCCGGCGCTAAACCTCCATTAATGTCGCCATTTGCGTCGCCATTGGCGTCGCCAGTGGTTTTGGTGAAGCCGCAGCTGTTACTATCTCCAACCCACCCAATTGCCCTCAAGGCCCTGGGAAATTTAATCTTCCAGCAGCACTTGATCATTTTAGAGCAAATAGATTTGTGGAGGGCAGGGTCATTCAGAGGATTGCTGATCAATAATCTGCGGGCCGTGGCACAAAGCAATGTCAGCGACTGCTTCACAATGAAGTTATCTTTGCATCCGTACGCCGGATCTTGCCGTCTCTCCCACTTGAGTCGGTTCATTACTTTTTTCGACGTCTGCGAATTACGAAAGGAAGATTTCTCCATGCAGTAAGGAACTTTGCTCGTTCCGGGACCGTAAATTGGGTCAGATATTGTCAAGAGCCGTTTTGGCTTCAACTTCAGCTTTGGGGGCGTCTCCTTCTTGTCCTCGCCATTGCCGTTGCCGTTGCCATTACCGTTCCGGTCCCCGTTGTTCCCCTCGGTTTTTTTCTCCTCGTTCTCCCCATTTTTGCGGATATAAATTAACTTGGCGATCTTTAGTTTCGTCCCACCTTCCTTGCCAGCGTACCCCCTGACCTTTCTAGCCTTGCAGTATTCCTTCAGTTTGGACAGGTTCTTTAGGCAGAGTTGCTCTACGGACATATCGTCCATTTCATTGAACTCGCGCATTATTAGCTGTGCCGTGTCATCCACTTCCTCCTCAACTTCTGACGAGGCTTCTCCCTCGTCGTCAAATAAGGACAAGGACGAGGACGTGGAAGAGGGGGATATGGGGGGATTCATATCGACCTTTTTTGGGAGGGGAGCTAGAGACTGCGCCATGCGGTAGACCTCGAAATGGTACTTTCAGCTTCGACTTTGGATGGAGCTGCGCTACAACTGCTACGCTTACTGTGGAAGTGGTGGACAAGGTCGGAAAGCGCCCGTGGAGAGGAGAAATCGAGAGGAAGGAACAATGATCGCCGTGTGAAGAGAAGGTGATGTTAAGAGTGTATTGACGGCAAGGTAATTGTCAGCATGCCTAGATCTACTTCTTTCCGCCTAAAATGTCATCAAGAGTGAAAGTGATAGCTCTAGGGCAGTTCAATAAAGCACATTTTGGCCTTTAATTTGTTTCGCGGAGTCGTCGATAATAATCCCTCCCTACACAGCTTGCTGCACAAACACCCTTCAAAACCGCACTCCTGTGTTCTTATCCTTTCTCAACGCTCGCAATCGCGCCAATTAATCCTCAATATCTCTCCTCATCAAAGCAATAATTGACGACATCTGATCTTTTCTGTCAGAACTCCCCGTCCTGCCCCTATAATGAGTAACACTGCCACCCCAAACATCTCCAGTCTTTCTCTCACATCTGGAATTCAGTCCCATTGCTGTTGGTACTGCGGTCGCGGCGAGGATGCCCTTCCCACCAAGCTGCAGAAATGCGGGCGATGTGGACTAGCAGAGTATTGTAATCGGGAGTGTCAGAGGCGTGATTGGAAACTTCATAAGGCCAAATGCAAGCATTTGACTGAGATCGTCGTTGACACAGACGTAGAAAATCGGCTCCGGTCTGGTGCCCTCAAAAGACGATTATTGACGCTCAGTAAAGGAATTGTCATCCTCACCATCAGGGACCCAGACATCACCACCATCGGGGATATGAATCTTACAGAGGAGAGAGTACGAGAGGCTCCCTTCGTTGGATGTAAATCCATCCTGCGCGTCGATCTCAAAGGATGTACCAAACTCATATCTGTTGGCAATTTTGCGTTTTGGAATTGCTCCTCCCTGACGTCCTTGGTGTTGCCCGACTGTCTCACGCAGGTGGGAAGATTAGCGTTTGGTAAGTGCTCCTCCCTGACGTCCGTGGTGTTGCCCAACAGTCTCACACAGTTAAACGATGGAGCGTTTGCAGGTAGCTCCTCCCTGACGTCCGTGGTGCTGCCCGACAGTCTCACGCAGCTGGGCGATGGAGCGTTTGGCGCGTGCTCCTCCCTGACGTCCGTGGTGATGTCCTACAGTCTCACGAGCGTGGGCACGGGAGCATTTCAGGATTGCCCCTCCTTGACGTCCGTGGTGTTGCCCGACAGTCTCACGCAGCTGGGCGATGCAGCGTTTTCTCAATGCACCTCCCTGACGTCCGTGGTGTTGCCCGACTGTCTCACGCAGGTGGGAAGATTAGCGTTTGGTAAGTGCTCCTCCCTGACGTCCGTGGTTTTACCTGATAGTGCGGAGCTTGGTGATGATGTGTTCGATGAATGCGATGCCTTGCTGCAGAAAGCAACTTTGGCTGGATTTGACTCAGTTGAGCCCTATCTTCGAGATCGCTACAAAAGCATGACGAGATCGTACAAAAGCATCAGTCTAGGGAAATTAGTTCCTAACCCTTACTTTTAAGAAAGTATAATAAAGCGGTCAACTCTGCCTACGGAACATAGGTAGACAAGCACGCAACTGCTCTTGCGCTGTTCCTGCTGACAACACTGGTTTGCTAGAGGTAGGTCTTTTTTTGCAAAAGATGAATATCTCAGGGGGTGATGGAGTGATAGGTTTGGTAGGATACATATTGAAATTTGTGTGAA
>ERZ651776.1339-NODE-1339-length-29774-cov-4.729501_pt1 | contig 29774 bp, 20 predicted proteins | sample MGYA00514761_ERZ651776 | MGnify/ENA metagenome assembly ERZ651776
ACCTGTGTTCGTGTTTTGCTCTCTCATCGTTTCTTTTCTGCTCCTCCGCTACCTCAATTAACAGCCTTTCGTTTGCCTTCTCTTGCTGTTGCCTTGCCAGGAAGTCAGCCGCCGAGTTGGTAGCGCCGGATTTGAAGCTCTTTTGGCGCTTAAACATATTTCCAAGGCTTTTGGGCTGTGCGACGGGGCTGTTCTTGCCCTGAAATTTCGCTCTTAGCCCGCCTTTAGGAAGAAGAAGTGAATTATTATTACTTTTGTCATCAGCCGTCGCAACAACCTTTTCAGATGTAGTCTGATTATTGAAGGTCGTCGCTATGGATCTAGCATTGTTGATCGGGCTAGTGACTGAAATAGACTTTCTGTGATGTGCAGGTGAATGATTGCTACCAATAGAATCTTGCTTCTGTTTGTCCGGGGGGATGGGCTGAAGATTCTCTTCGGTGACTTTGCCTTGTTGCACTTTCACGCTCTGAAGCAGTGCGTCCGCCTTGGCGGTATTCTGCCTCGTGAATTTCGCTAAATTTCTTAACGGCACCACTGGGCTTCCTACCAGGCTGGCTGCGATCTTATCCGCGATGGACTTTGCTTCGTCCTTGCTTTTGGGTCGATCGCCACTTGCCCCATCGGTCCAACGCGCTGAGAGCTCATTCTCGATTTCCTTCGCCTGAGTGGAGTCCAGGAATGTTGAAGTTCGCCTGATAACATTCGGCTGCTTCGGGGGGGGGGACGTCGGTTTTGAAGGAGTGTGCACGGCTGTTTCGGAGGTATTCCCTGTTGCTGCTGCCGAGTTGGATGTCACAACTGCTGATCCCGCTGCTGCAGCTACCACGCCCTTAGTTTCCCCCTCAATCTTCTGCACTCCGACCCCTCCTACCCCCCCCAACTCCCCAAATTTGAGCACCACCCCTTGCTTCCCCTCTTCCTTCCTCCTATCCTCCCGCAGCTTTGACAATATTTGGTCCATTTTCTCAAAAGTGGTCCCCCCTCCACCTCCGCTGCTGGCGCTGCTGTTAACACTGTTAATGTTTGCCATGGTGCTGCTGTTCATGGTAATCGCCTTCCTCAGCAGAGGAACATGCTTCGCTTTCTCCTTCGATGTTGTTGTCGTCGTGACTACCTTTAATCCTGAGGGCGACATAGGCGCGGGAGCAGGTACCGTAGCTGACTTCTTTTCTTCCGGTGGCGGTTTATCACCACTTGTCTTATCTTCCCCCTCCTCCTCCTCTATCCCCTTTACAGTAAGCGCTGCCAGTCCCGTCAAGCTATGCTCCTCGAGCCTGGAGGCCCTTGCCTGCCTGGACATCCTCGACTTTCTTCTCCAAATGGCTCCAGCATCACTCGCTAATATGGCATCAACTCCCGTCATGGCCAACCTCGCTCCGTCCTCCCCAGACACAACCTCTGCCTCCACTTCCGTTCTAATCGTTTCAAGATCAATTTCCTTTGGAGGCTTCTTCTCGAGTGATCGCCTTTCCGCCCTCTTGGCCAAAGCACTGATAAAACCTGGAGTTGCTTTCGGTGAGTCGTTGCCATTCTCTCCCTCCTCCCCGGCAAGTTTCTCTAGCATCCTGCTCATTCCCGTCGACCCGGGGCTCGCCTTTGATTTATCGCCCTTATTCTTCCCGATCACTACCCCCAATCTCCTCTTCCACCACACGGCTTGTTTCTTGAGAACGGTTATGTTTCTCTCCAGCTGCACCGAGCATTGATCGGTGTGGTATTTGGGGGGATGATTAAAAAGTTGGGAGGGCGAGTTGAGTCAGATAATACCAGAGTCAACCGTGTATTCTTCCGTACTAAGTCGTTTGCTACGCAATTGACGAAACACTGGTGGTGGCGTGGCGGCTCGCTTGAACGCTTGAATTAGTTCGCGGCTAATGCATAATTACTCACCTCCTCCTCTTTCTTTGTGATCTTTCTTCCCTCCCCTCTCCTCTTCCTCTCCAGCGCTGCAGTGTGAACCGCAGCCTCGTGAACACCGAGGGCGCGCTTTATTCTCGTGTTGAGCATGTTTAGCTTTCGACTCGCCTCAACCTTGGAGGCTTGGAGGTTCATAATCTGTCGGTTCTCACTGTACTGTTCCATGCCGCTCCCCCCAGAAGTCTCGATTTTGTTCCACTTCTTCGCCAAAGTAATGTGATCAGCTTTCAGCTCTCGAAGCATCTTCCTCTCTTCCAACACTGTGTCTCCATTCAACCTACGAGTCTTGTCCACGATCTGTTTGTTCATCTTTTTTATAACCGTTTTTATCTCGTTGGCCATGGCATTAAGCTGTTTTTCGTCCGCATCGTGCGTTAATAGCCCGGTTAAGCTGTGTCCCTTCGCATGGGGGTCATCGTCAAGTAGTTTCTGGACGTGTTTAATCTTGGCAGCCACGTAACTCGACCTCAAATTAGTGAGCTTCTTGCATGACAGCAGCTTCACGGTCGCACTTAACTTATTGGCAAACTCCTTGTGCAATAGTGCGAGCTTGTGGTACGCGTCTCTGTCAGTTGTGTTGATGTCTTTCTTCTGCAAACGCTTCCTTCCTTCGTTGCAAAGGGTCTTCAAGGTGAGTAAATTCTGCCTTGTTTTCTTCTGGTCAAGAAGGGTCTTAAGGCGTTTCTCCGTCGCCGCGTTAATCTCTCCCTTCACATTAATAATTTCTTGGAGCTGTTGTTCCTTGGTCATCTTAAACTGATTCATTTGGTTGTCGCTGATGATCAACTCATTTGCCTTCTGCTTGACATTCTCGTGTAAGTCTTGACGGGTCGGCATCATGGAACGGCCCCGGGTCTTTTGTTTAGGTGAGCTACTGCCTGTCAAACGTGCAATCTCGGCCTCCTTCTTAAAATCAACGGAGTGGGAATTTTCCGGAGACGCAACCCCCCCCCCGAGCATCATACTTTTCGCGCGTTTCTTCATTTTTGGACTCTTGCTACCTTTATTTGCCTCGAGTGGCGCCTGAGATGCCATCGGTGAATTCAGTGGCGACTTCATTTCCATTCCTTCGTCAACTCCAGGAATCGTCATCTCCAGTCTCTCCTTGGCTTTGTTCGCTAGATTTGTGTCGACGAACAAACTCCTATTTCGCTTCATGATACTCTTGGCCCTATCTGCGGCCTCGCTATGTGCTCCGAGTTGACCACGCTTTTTTTTCTTTTTCGTTTCCTCTCCCCCACCCTCCCCGCCAATGTTTGCGGCTGCCATTGCTGCCATTTGCATGAGATTATTGGGATTTTTTTTCGCCTTTCCTCCTTTCTCCGGGTTGGCCTTCATTTCTTCCAGAGTGATGATCTCTGCGTTTTCCAGCCTTTCCAATTTAAGAATCAAATGCTCTAATTTTTTTTCTTCACTCGCGACCTGAGCTTCAGCTACATCATAAGTTCTTTGCATTTTTGACAGTTCAGCTTCAATGTTACTGAAAGAAATCATCGCATTTGCCGTCGCAAGAAATTTGTGTTTTGTGTCCGAGGACCCCTCCTTGTGGTTAATCGATTCGCTGTTGGCCTTATCTTGTAGCGCCAGCCCGACAACGTCGTCAAGCTTCTCCGCCTTCTTCATCTGTTCGCTAATAATGTACGTCTCTCGGCACGCTTTTGCGAAGAGAAGTTCTCGGGCGGTCTTCTCTATCTGCTCATTCATTTTCACAGTCTCTTCCTCGAGCTTCGCTTTGTAAGCGTTCAAAGCGAGTTCTCGGGCGTTTTTTACATTGTACGCTTTCTCCTTACAGGTCGCTTCCAACCGCTTCAAGCGATTCGATTTTACTTCCCTCAACTTCAAGGCTTTTGCGGCCTCGGAGTTTATCTCCTCTAACTCGTCGACGTTCGTATTGCTAGCTGCGGTGGTCGTGATTCGCTCCAGTTGCTCCAGCAAGACTTGGTTTTCCGCAGCTAACCTCTGGTTTTCCTTCTCCAATTTCTGGTGTTTTTCTTCCTCCGACTCGTTTGTTTCCGGTATCGTTTTTGTTATCGCTGATTTTGGGGAGGGGAAAGCCAACACTTTGTCCCCGCCCGCACCCGCGCCCTCGTTATCGTCGATACTGAGCTCTTTGCTGAGATTATCGATCATCTTGTTCAGTTGGTCCTCCTTCCGGCTCACTGCCTCCTCAAGAGTTTCAAACTGTACCCCGATGCTGCTGAAGGTATCTTGTTGGCGCTCGATCACTTCGAGGAGGTGTTTAATTTTCATTTGAGCGGTTTTCACGTAAAGTTCGTCCAACTCCTCTTGATTTCGTGCTCCCGACTCCCCTTGGCTGTCAACGAGCGCTTGTTTTTCCATCTTTTGCCCTTTGAGCATGGCCAGCTCGACCTGCAAATTAAAAAATCTCGTATCTTCCTCGTCCAGCTTGGCGAATGTTCGAGCGGGCTGGGATTGGTTGAATCGCCCCTGATATCGCTTCTTAGCATTGGTCGGGCTGGAGCTATGCTGTTTACGGATATGAAATCTCTCGTCCCGATGAACCTTCGACACTTCGTCAAGACCGTACTCCTGTATTTTCTCCTTTACTTTTCCCACAGTCGAGATCTCATACTTATGCAAATCATTCAGCTCGTCTCCAACCAAGATAGGGCTGTCGACAGCCAGGAAGTCGCCTTCGAGATGAGCGCTATGGGCAATGCTAAAGCGGCGCTCACGGATGGCACTGGGGTACATATCCCTTATCACGTTATTCGCTCCATCGCTGATCTCCTTGTATGTGCTAATCACCTCCCGAAAATTTCCACCCTCGATTTTCTTCCTTGATTTCAAGTCATCCAAGCACTTGAAGCCGGCCATTTTTGTCTTTTCTCTCTCCTTGTCTTCTGTCACACTCTTAGCTTCTACAATGACTCCATCGAAGTCTCTCCAAGTGCCATCTAGGTGCTTCTTCAGGCCGCTTTTCTCCAACTCGGTGTCGTCCTTCCCCCTCTCCTCCCATTGCGCGCTGATCTCAGTCAGCTTGCTAAACTCCTCTTCGATCACTTTGACGAGATCACGTAGCATATCGAAGGTAGTTTTTTCATAGTTCTTCTCCAGCTCTTCTCGGCGCCTGTTTGCTTCTGCCAAGTCAAACAGATTCCTCTTCTTGGGAGATTTAGGGGACAAGACAGTTGATTTTTTGAAAACGACCTTGGGAATGTCACCCACAGCAGCGACATCGTTCATTTTGTAACGTGAAACTCGTTTGCGCTTCTCCTGTTTATTCTTCTGCTTCGCACGCCGTTGCGCAGCGGACATCATTTTCGGAGAAGAAGAGCCTTGATTTTGAGTCGATTCAAAGAGGTTGCGACGCGAGGAGGACAATCCCTCATTTGAGTTCTGAAGCGCATCGTTCTTCGGTTTTAAGGCCTCGGTAGAATTAATCTGCCTTTCGTTGATTTCGGTTGTGTGTTTTACCATCCTTTTTGAGGGGGGGGTGTTGAGGGAGTTATTTTTTTTCTCCTCGGGAATTGGAGCTGGCTTGTCGTTGACACTTGGATGGATGATATTCAAGATTTTGTGTTTTCCCTACTCTTATCGGTGAGTGGTTGTGGGTAGTGTAGCTTTTGTCGGTCTCATTGGCAAAATAATGTTGCACTTTCTATCATTTCATCCAGGTTAGGCAGTCCGAGAAATCTGAGAGATCTAATCTATGAAACTGAAAACTAACTATCCCTTTTCTTCTCTCTAAGCTCTTAACCCCAAGATGACCATCAACAAAGGAGACAATTTCTTCAAAGCAGAGGAGGGCATCCTAAGTACCTATGAGATTGACTATGATGCATCCGTTGAATTTGAGACACAGCTCGGCCAGCGAAACACTTTATTAATTTGCAGCGTTGTTCCATACTTTTGGCCATGCCTTCCCTTCGGCGCGTGCTTCGTAAACTCCTCCACATTTCACCAAGACGTGAATGATGCAGTTCGGGCCCAACACCTTGCAATTACTGTCGATGGGATCAAATACGTAACAGACGGACACAAGTCTGGGTGCAGATTCGACTGCCAAGACAAGGGCAAGGTGTCGAAAACCATCCCCTTCGACAAAATCACCGATTGCGACATTCAAGAGCCAGCCGGCTCAACTGGTCCTTGCTGCTGTATGGTGAAGAATGTGCTCACCCTCGTTAACATCGACACCGCTTCCGGTAGTAGAGGCGCCGGGGGGGGCCACGAGCTCACCATCAAGGGACTCAAAGATCCCCACAAGTTTAAGAAGGACGTTTGGGCCATGAAGCGGGGGGAGGGCATAGACGGAGTCCTACCATCCCCTCCCTCGGTGGCATCAGCAGCCCCCTCATTATCAATGGATCGCTCCGGCATGGAGATGAACTTTCAAAACAAATACGCCGCTCCCGCTTCAAACAGCGATATGGTCCCTCTCATGGTGGAGCAGAACAAATTGCTAAAGGAGCAGAACGGAATCCTTCAGAAGATCCTCAACAAATAATGCCAACTCTCTAACCAGCCACTGTACATAAATTACAATTGACGAAAATTTGACGAAAATACCCACTAGGAATGGGGCCCCATCAAAGCCGATAAACGCGCCTTCAGCCGTCTCTTCCAACCGACTCCCTAGTCGTTTTTGTGTTAAATGTATTAGTTCATAGTTCTTTAGTTTGTTATGTTAGTTTGCTCGACGGATGGTGTCTGGGTATCTTTCGATTTTGGGTCATTTTGGGTTTTTTTGGCTCTTATTTGTGCCATTTGCGGGCTGTTCACTCCGAAGGTCGAAGTGTCAGACAAGGAGGGGGAAATTCCCCTTCCCTGCTCTGTTAGATAATAATTCCTGCTCTGAGCTGTTTTCGACAAAGTCGAAAATTTTGATTTCGTTTACTTAAATACATTTTTGTAATACAATTTCCTCTAATGATAATATTTACATCAATTTTATAATTATTATGAATCAAAAAATTTCAAATAATTTCTTAAAAATTATTATAATTTATATATTTATAAAATTTTATTTTTATTATCAAAAATAATAATTGTATCTAGAAATTTATTGAAAACTATTAAATTCAAATAAGTTATAATATATATATATTTAATATAATCAAAGTAAATTGTATCACAAAAATGTATTTAAGTAAACGAAATTACAATTTTTTTTTTCGGCGATAGGATGGGAACCTCATTTCTCATCATCCCACGACTCAAATATAATTATAAAAACCCCAACGGGCGCTTCTACATCGTTGGAATAACTACCCACAGCCACGGTTAACTCCCAACGACGCCGTCATTACAAAAAATCTCTTCTCCCGTAAAGCTAGAAAGTGAAGATACCCATCCATATTCCCTAATGAAGGTGTCAACCCTCCTGGTTTCCGTCCTCCCTCTCCTTGCCGCCTCGCGGAACATCCTCCACATCCAGATCGATGACCTCCGCACCGAAGTGGGCCCTTATGTGTCAACCCATGTCATTCACACTCCCAACCTGGATGCGCTCGCCGAGAAGGCTGTGGTCTTCGATCGAGCGTACGCGCAGCAAGCGCTGTGCAATCCTAGTCGGGCGAGCTACATGACGGGGCGGCGGCCGGATACCACTGAGATTTGGAACTTGAATGACAACTGGCGGACCGCCCACCAGACCTGGACGAGCTTGCCTGGAATGTTCCTTGAGGCCGGGATGAAGGCACTTGGGTGTGGAAAAACATACCACGACACCGTGCAGAACGGACTGTGGGACGCTCTATTCGAGTACGATGGCTTTCGCTCCTGGTCGCCGGAATCCTTGCCATACAGAAACCCGGGTTGGACACAGGGGGTGAATTATGCGGGGTGCCCACACCCACATACGGACATTGGGAGGTGGGGCGGCAACGTGACCGTGCAGTGGTGCGTGAAGAAGGAGGGAGACATGACGGATGTGGTGACCGTGAACCACGCGATTGAACTGCTCAACAATGCGGCAGCAGCAGCAGCAGCAGCAGCATCAGCAGCAGCAGCAGCAGCGAAGAACGGAACCGCGGGCGAGAACGCTTCCTTCTACCTCGCTGTCGGCTTCCACAAGCCGCACCTTCCGTGGATCGCGAAGCAGGAGCACTACGACCTTTACCCACTCTCGGAGATCTCGGTGGCCAATCAGAAGACTCTGGAGGGTACAGAAATTCCGGAGATCGCTTTCCAGGACTGCGATAGCCCGACCCCGTACGAGCCGCTGACGGACGAAGACGCGAGAATCGCGAGAAGAGCGTACTACGCGGCCGTCACGGGCATGGACGAGCAGCTCGGTCGCTTGCTCAAGGCGCTGGAAGACTCAGGAGTCGCGAAGGATACGGCGATTGTGCTGCATGGCGACCACGGCTGGCAGCTGGGCGAGAGAGGTATGTGGTCCAAGAATACCAACTGGGAGCCGGCGGTCAGAGTCCCGCTCATGATTGCGGTGCCGTGGCTGCCCGAGAGTGCGGGAACGAGAAATGACGAGCTGGCGGAGCTCGTGGACCTCATGCCGACGATGGCGGAGCTGGTTGGGATCGATGTTCCGGGGAAGAAGTTTGGGGACAGGGAGGCTCCGATCGAGGGAATTTCGCTAGTGCCGTCCCTGATGGGAACGAAAGAGAAAGTGAAGGTGGCGGCGTTCAGTCAGTATCCGCGCTCGCCGAGAAACATGACTGAGCCGTGGGCGCACAACTCGGTGGACCACAAGGAGGCCGAAGACTTTCTGTACATGGGCTACTCCGTACGAGTGGACGAGTGGAGATACACCGAGTGGTACCCCTTCGACGGAGCGACCAAGAAGGCCAAATTTGACGAAGGAGTCTACGCGAGAGAGCTGTACGACTACCGGGGAGTTGTGAGCCAGTTCATCGATTACGACAAAGTTGAGAACGAGAATGTGGCAGAGAGAGAAGAGAACGTTGCGGTGGTGTCGGAGCTCAGCGCTGTTTTGATGAAGCAGTTCAACAAGTAGGAACAAGTAGAAACAAGTAGAAACAAGTAGAAACAAGTAGAAAGGCATGCATGCAAAATGCAAAATTATCCATTCGTTTATCCTTTTGGTTAATGCCCCCCCCCCCCCTCAATCAAGTTTGGTTGAACTTCATGGTCATACTGAAGCTGTCGGCGGAAGCTTTCACTGCTTTAACGAAACTATCCAGTTCTTCTTTCGTGTCAAATGCGAAACTGCGCCAAAGAAAGTTCCCGCGGAGGGATTCCTTGGCCTTAACTTTGATCTCTAATCTTCCGGCGGCGTCATCATTTTGTACGACTTCTACAAGAGGGTTGAATTTCGCAAATGTGGATGGTTTACTGAAAGTCTCATGTCTTGCTGTTGGTGAAGAGTGGTCGCAGCTGTAAATTCGCTCCCCTTCAAGACGTTCCCCTGGCCTGTCTGTTGTTTCCCTCTCTCCGGCTTTGACCTTAACACCTTGGACTGTATTTTTCCTGTGATGCGATTTCCCCTCTCTCACGTTAGCCAGAATCTTGCAAGCACATTCCCGGGCTGCTACCCCCCCCTCCCCCACTCACTCCCTCCCTCTCTCACTCACTCACTCACTCACCTACTTTCTCCCCCCCCCTCTACGAAGTCCTTGACGATGTATAGCTGTCCTCTTGGCATGACGCCCCGCTCTGCATTTTTTTCGCTGGTCCACCACAATATTTTCCCATTTCTGATGACGACAAATCGGTTCTTGAATGATGTGTTGACGAGCCCTTTTTTCCATATGTTGCCCTGCCATAAACTCTGGAGCGCCACGTCGTTGCCTACCCCCGCTTTGATCTCAGCGATCGCCTTCCTTTCCAATTCAAAGATGTCTTCCATGTTCTTATCGGTGGGGAGCGTTGACAGCAGGTTATTTACTCGGTTATTCCACTCGTTTCGGCTTCTCTTCCTGAGATATCCTTTTCTGAAATCGTTTAAGACCCTATACGTGAGCAAATAACGGAACTTGACGATCCTGCAGACGACACATCCGCACAAGATGTAAAGCAGGACAATCAAAGTCTTCATGGGATGGACCCAACACATTAAGTTTTTGACCCTTTCGAACCAATCTGCCCAGCCCTCGAGAGTAACCTGGAGTTGTGTCGCGAGATCCTTCACTTTGTTGAGCTTCCCCACGATTCCGAGCTCCACTTCGTCATTCAGCATATCCTCCAGCCTGTCTTGGTTCATCTTGTCGAGCTCGGTAAATTCTTGCCCTCTCTCCTCTACCTTGAGCTGCACTCGCACTCGCAGAGTCCCCAAGTTTCTCCCCTGCTCTAGGGTTGAGACTTCTTTGCCCTCCTTGGCAACAGGTTGAATTTCCATGTTGAACTCTCTAAGTTCCTGCACCCCTCCTCCCCTGGAGTCACTGAGCAAATCCGTTATCGGGATTTTCACCCGCCCCAACAGCAACTCCCCCCTCTGGCTAGCATGGGCAACGTCGAACTCGAGCTGGCTGAAACTATTATCCCAGGACAGCACCTTGGCGTGCGTCGAGTTTTCATTTGCGACATCTTGCAAGATCGGATACTTCAAGCAATGCCAATCAATGCGGCCGTCTTCGTGCTTCCAGCTGCTTGTAACATTGTGCAGCGCGGCGTCTCTCACATTCGTTTTCATCGACCTGCTCAAGAGCCACTGCTTGCCTTTGTGTATAGTCGACTGCCTGCTATTGCTCTCGAAGTGAGCCTTTTGGAACATGGGGGAGCAAGTATCCTTGCAAGTTCGTGTTCTACCGATGTAATTCCGCACACTCAGGCCGCAGGACAGCCAGACCCGGACCAGTGGGTCAACGTTGTTATTCCGTTTTGACGCATACGGCAAGTTCTCGCACCTGTCGACAGCGATCCGCAGCTTTCCGACAAAACGATTTATATGCGACGACTTCTCATCCTGGAGAAGATGCATTATGGACGATCCACTCATTCGCTTCTTCAAATTATTGAGCATAAAGAAGCAGGTGAACAATCCCACATAGCAAGGGAGATACTCCGCATCAAAGCAGTAACAGAACAACAAGCTCCCAAACAGCCACGCAAGCGAGACTCGTGTGTCGTGGAAGCCCACAATTTTTGCCTTGTATTCGTACAAGTGCTGTTTCCATTTGTAGATTTTGGCGCACCTCACGAGAACGACCCGCAAGCTCTCCACCTTGAAGCTCTGCTTGTCGACGTCTTCCCCCACTCTACTGGGTTCCCTAGGCGAAAAACACTCAAGCAAGTTTTCGTCGTCAAACTGCACGCTGACAAGTACCTTCCCAGTAATATTCCCCTTGCCGTCCTTCAGTTGCACCCACTCGTAATCGTCGGGGGGAGTCTGTAAATTCTTCAAGGTCTCGGACAGTTCCATTCTCTTGCCGCCCTTGAAGATCATCTCTTTCCTCATCCCTCCGAATGACTTATACTGATACTGCGTCTTTTTCTCTATAATCCCGAAGACTGGGATCTTCCCGGTCCCAATCAAGTTGCTCGTGAATTCGTCAATCAGGTTAATGAAAACTTCACTCTGGTAGCTGAAGCAGTCAAAGGTTACTTTTTTAACCGCACCACCCATCGTGTTCGAGTTGCTGCATGCATGCACAGAGACGCCAAATAAAGCTTCAGTGAGTAAAATACTTTCGACTCTAACCAATCTTCCAAAACCTGCACTCACCTAACTGGCTTGCCCATATCCCCCCCAAACTTCGGTTCATAGGTCTTCACAGGCACAGTCTGATAGTATTCATCTTCAAAATCCACGGCTACAATACTTTGCATTCCGTCATCATACCCACGTTTACTCGTGTCGATGTAATAGTGATAGTTTTTCTCTGCTTTGCACTTTCGGTTGCAGATATGACACTGGCGAATGTGTAGGGAGACCTTTCCATAGGCTTGCCTGGGATAGAGATCGCCCGTCACGCTCGCATTTTTCGCGGTGCTGCGACTGCTGCTCTTGCGTTGGAAAGAGAATAGGGCAGAGCGCACCGCACCGAAGAGGCGGGAACTCCGCGACGAAACCGCGGAGCCGAGGGAGTTCGCATTCCGGGGACGGCTTGAGGAGTTGGAAGAGCTCTTCCCTCTTCCCTTGACGTTACCATCATTGCCTTCCTTCGAGCCACCGCAATCAAAATCATCGGTACCGCCACAGTCACTAACACCGTCGTTGGCATCATCCTCGGCGTTGATCATCTTATTCCCAAGAAAATCTGGACTCCCCCTCAATTTTTGCTTCATCTTCTTTTTGACTATCTTCTTCTTCTTGACGATTTTTTCTTGAACCTCATTAATTGTCTCCTTTTTCTGTTTCAACCGCTCCGAAACAGTATGAATACGGTGCCGAATTTGAGTTTTAGGTGAAGGAGAAAAAGGGGATGCAACTGTTCTTGACCGTTGCATGATGAAGTCATGATGATTAAATGTGTCTTCCGTATCACGCTCCATCACTTCCTCGTCCGAGCATTCATCGCTATTATGATAGAATGAGTCATTTTCTTCTGTTGACTGCGAGACACCCGAAAGGGAGGACACGGAGCTTTTATGCGGCCGCATTTCTCCGTAGATCTCTTGTTGCATAGTATCTGAGGGAAAAACTCCTTCATCTATATCGTCGTCTTTTTTGCTGTCCTTGCCATCGGTATAACATTCTTCGACGTCATTGCGGACGCTACGTCTACTTAGGCGAAAAGAAGATGACCGAGAAACTCCTGGTAACGACTTGGAGGTCCTCCGCGGTGTTGCAGAATCTTTCCTCTTTGCCGGGGACCACGCTGAGAAGATCCGTTTCCGGAGTGACGGAGCAGTCTCATCACCATCATCATTAGTTGCAGACACAAAATCTTCCTCAAGTGGATGGTCAGAGGAGGACGGCGACGAGGGGACAAAGGAAACAGTTGAGGATTGCTTGGAGAGAGTGAGAGTTGGATCAGAACTTTCACTATCTTTCCGGTCATCAGAAAGTGCAGCATCATTATCCATTCTTACGATAAGATAAGGACGGAGTTGACAAATACCCTCAGATCAAGCGGATGCAGGAAAAGAAAATTACAATCCCTGCCGTCTTGGATCCATGGATAAAAGTCACAAAAATACATATGTTGCGCGAAAATGTCTTCTTAAATCACACCCACTTGTGTGCTACCTTTTTATTCATCATTCACCACTCCTCAGAGCTTCCAACCAAACATAATCATCTCATTTATTCCTGCATGTCCCTATAGATATTCCTATTGCTCTACTTTCCTCCTTCCGTTCCATAGAAGATTCCCTGCTGCCCCCCCTGATCCTCCACCCCTCCGTCCTCACGCAATTCAACCCACATCTCTGGCCCCTTACAATTCGCCATGAAAACGTACCGCAAGTCACCAGACCCCACTTCTCGATCCCGGCCCAAAAGTGACCCTGAATACCTTGCTTCTATGACCAAAGAAGTAAAATACTACAACCCAAAGACTGATTTGATCCTTGGCAGCGATGTTGACACCCGAGTACAGTCCAATCCAACAGTCCTTGGGGGAGAGGCGTCAAAGAAATTTTTGTTTGATACACACGTTGGTGACGCCTATGACGATGATGACGATGAAGATGAAGGAGATGACTTAAAATTCGAGATGACTATGGCTGAGGCAACTGAACAGGAACGACGGAGCATCAATAAGCAGATGCAAAAGGAGGACAGCAAGAGGCTTAGTTTGACGGAAAAGATCATTCAACGGAGGAAGTTAGAGCGTCTGCTCCCCAACATCTTCCAAAGGCACCAGTCTTGGCGTGACAGGCGGAATGTCACGAGCAAGAAGCTCCCTGCTCGATTTTTTCTCATGATATTTACGGTTCTGCACTTTCTCGAGATGAGTCTGAATTCGGTGGAAATTCTGACCTGGTATAGTGGGAGCACAACGAACAGTCGCATCTTCTCCCCCCTCTCTTTCCAAAGCCTCTTTACACACTTTATTATCAATACAGAGTGGGTGCATACCAAGGAAAGCACTGAGAGGAATCCACCTGAACCGACCATAAGTTGGCATCCTTTCAATAAGCCCTTTTCGAAGGCAACTGTTTGTCTGCGGATACACTTCTGGCTTCACTTTTTGGCATACGTTTTCCCCCTAATGAAGGTCCTATTGGATGCAGGAGAAAGTGATTACCTCAGCCTTTTGTCGCCTATATTCAACATTTCCCTATCTCCGATACTTTACTATTTCTTGACTGCAATCACTGTCAGCATCAACCTGGAGCATACCAAAATTGAGCTTGAATCTTTGGTGCAGAACAGTTTTATCACTGGGGTCGGTGCACTCTTCATAGATTTGTACCTAAGCTTCGAGAGCCTGGGCTGCATTGCGCACACGAGCCTGGGTATTGACGAATGCGCGAGCACAATCAACGGCAACTGGATGCTCGGTTTCAACGCCTGCTTTTTGCAGCTTACTAGCATTCTCCTGGCCTGGGTTGTTGAGGCCCACATCGAGACGCAGAAGATGATGCGTTTTGAGCTGAGCGCGCGCTTTGCTTTTGCCTTCGCCTTGCAGATAATTGCTTCCATGATTTTCCTTTTCTTTTTTGCCATCAAGGAAAATTCTCCGGAGGGATTCGTCGAAGAAGTATGGGGAGTTGGAAGTACAATGTTCCTATGTCTATGGGGAGCAAGCTTTGCGAGCATTTGCTGGAGAAATCTCCCCTGTCACGACAACTACGGCCACAGTATTACTCCTGGATTCAGTTTTTTGTTCAACGAGAGTAAATCGCGTAAAGATGTCGTGCATAATCATGACAATGAAAAGGAGAAAGATCAGACCCAGCTTGAGAGTTTATCTGTATCTTTGGACTCTGCTATTGAAGCTGCGAAAGACGAGGACGGCGGGGAAGAGGATGGTAGAACTAATGTCAACAATCCCGCTACTATTGCCGAACACCACCCTGATAAGGCCTCCGAATCCAGCAGCAGCATGAGCCAAGATAGCCATCAAACCCCTGACACCAACCCTGACCTCAACCCTAATCTCAAACCCGGAAGCAGCCGCAAATCACCCTTATTGACTCTATCACAATCTATACGAGACCAAGTTGACTGGACAGCACTGCAAAATATCATCACGGACGAGAATTTATACATTCTTCGCTTCTTCTTCATGTGCCCCACCTATCTTTTCCTAGCTCACAATGTCTGGATGGCGACCAACTTGGAGCAAATCCCAAAGGTAATCGACCAAGATACGCAAGACATCAGACCGACCATGGGTGCATACTTAAAAGAAGTCCTGGGCCCGCTCAGTTTTGGGGCGACTGGTATACATTTCTCTATTCTTGTTGGACATGACTTTTTGTATGCCAAGACCAGGAGGTTCCCATGCGTCAATTTGTGCCCCAGAGCGATCTTTGATACTAGAATAAGATGGGATAGGATTTTAAGGATATTTTTTGACCCGAGACTGCAATACTGGATGCATGCAAGCAGCGCCTTTTTGTGGAAGACCGGTGCCAAGATATATCACGGGCAAGCCTACATTGACTACCTTGGCGAAGACGAAAGCGGCTGGGATAAGAAAGGGCTCTTTTTCATGCTCCTTATGTATCCCGTTTACGTGAGAATTATTAGGCGTATGTGTGGTGCACTTCGGGAAAAGATGAACGAAGACATTGTCAAAGAAACCAGTAAGTCGATATTCGGGGAGGAAGGTGACAGTGTGACGAGCGAGCTGTTCTCAACTGGAGTGAGTTTGATGGCTATTATTACATTCCTCTGTTTCGAGCTTGGAGGATGCATATATAGCAAAGAATTGGACTGGAACGGCTGCGTTGAGCAACTCCCAACCACTTGCAATGGGACTTCGGTCAACTTAAATGATAATGTCAATGTTGACATCACATGCGTCTGTGACTGGCCAAGTAAGTTAGGAGAATGCGACTCTTTCTATGTGGGAAATGTGAGCATGGCAATCCAAATCGTCTGGGTCTACATATTTAGAAATATGCTTTTGGGGCGGCTCAGCATTGTAGACATTTTCACAGCCAATATCAGGCACTATGAAATGTTCAGTTTCGGCCTTCTCATCCCAACTTTTGTCAGCACCGGATTTTTGTTTGCGCGGCGTGAGCAGACTCCGACTGACATCAACAGCCGCGGTCCCCTAGAACACTTTGCTAGAATGTATTTTAACAATTATCAGGTTGCCACGTGGCTGCTCGCCGCCATGATTCTTGGACACTACCATTTGAAAGTGAAGGATACCAACTGGTTCAAGAGCTTGCCTGACGAGCGACGGCGCTTAATTAATCCAGATATTGGGAAACGACTGGCGTTAGATGAGCGCTTGCTCACCATGAGCACGCGTTTGAAAAAAGTTGGGCGTTGGAAGAGGATAAAATATGCTCTAGGCTGTGGCAGGGGAAAGAAAGAGAACCTCGGCGAAGGTATGAAAATGAAGGAGGACCATCAAGAGAGAAAAGAAGGAAAGGTCGACGAGGGAGAGGTGGAGATAGAACTTTGTGGCGGGGTTGTCGGTGTCGGCGTCGACGACATTAGCGTAGAAAATATTGGCATGGATGTAGATGACATCCATGCACAACCTGCACCGCAATCGCCTCTCAAAAGTTTCTTCAACAAGTTGATAACTTTTGGGAGCAGCCACCACATCAATGACGGCAACACAGACACCCCCACACAGCGAGAGAACAGGGTTTTCTCAGGAAAGGACAGGTGGAAAAGGGCCGGCCATGAAGTTGTCACCCAACAGAAAACAGCTCTTCGAATATTTAATTTCTCGGTTGTCACTGGTCGACATGCTCAGCATAAGCGGTTATACATTCTGAAGACGATCATGACTTCTGGGACCGTGATTTTCTTGTTATTTCAAACCGCAGGAATCTACAATTTGATGATTAACTCTGACGACAGCTTGATGGCTTATGGTTACGCGGCACAGCCGCTATCACTGGCTTGCTGGATCACGAATTTCTTCAGCAAGTTCGTCAAGCCGGGAAAGAGGAAGCAGGAATATTACCATTTTATCCTGCATATGGTCGGCCAGAGTGCGTTGCCAATGGTTTACCATGCCAATCGAATACTTTACTATGGCGGCTACCTGGAGCAGGTGGCGGATGATAACTCTGAAGAAACATACTGGAGCTTCGCACTCTATCTGGGCTTGGATATTGTCCACCTGGCCGAATGGATCTTACTCATCAAGGCGTTTACGAAGGTGCGCCAGATTATGCGCTTTCAACACTTCAATAGATGGAATAACGAGCTCAAACGAATGGTCGAACACAAAGGGGGCGTTATGCGCGCGACACAAAAGACACTTGAGGCCTTCTTTGGTCAGGCGTTGTCGGCCTTTTTAGTCATCAGCTATGTATTTTTTGAAGCTGAGGGGTGCATCGAATCGACGAGCGATTTGATCGAAGATTATCCTAATATTTGCCGCACATACTTCACAAGTACCAGAATGTTTGGGGCTGTAATGGCCTCCCCCCTTATTTTGTACATAATTTCTTTGGTGAGCGACCTTGACACATATGATTTGATGACGGGTAGAGTCGAGAGCCGCCTCATTTACGTCAGTTTTGTCACGACTTGTCTGACCTGTGTCATCGCTGTCTACGCCTTCGGAATTCGCGAATTCAGTCTAGCCGACGAGGCCGACAAGGGAGTCTTTAACATTTTGAGCACCAACACCTTTTTGCTTGTCTGGGAGAGTCTCATGTACTTTTCCTACTACTTGATGATGAAGGGGGTTATCGAGTATTGGGGCGATGGATTAGGTGAGGATGGTTCGCCCCAGATAAAGGCTGAAATGGCCCACCGACAAAAAAGCGCCGATCAGAGGAGAGATAGTTTTTCTAGGGAGTTATTACACAAGACGAAAGAGGGGGGTGTTGGGGGAAAGACCGCAGCAGCAGACGAATATGACGACCATGTTCGTTCACGTAAGACGACTTCTATAAGCGATCTGGGTTCTAGAGGAGCTGCAGCATCCTACTTTAAGGAGGACATGGTGGACGTCATTGATCTGAATAGCCTTCATTATCGAAAGTCGCGGGGAATAAAGATGGGTTCCCAGTGGTCAGGTTTAGTTATGTGAGGGATAGTTAACATGTGAGGGACCTATGAATTTTATGCAAAAATAAACTAGCTATGCTAAAAAAGGAGTGCTATTGGCAGTAAATTCTCGTCTATTTTGTACAACTTTACACTGCGTCTTATACCTTTTAATCTTTTCTCGGAGAGAGTTGTGGCAAATCCGTATCATCCGGGTAGACTAACGCGTAAAATTCTTCAAAACTAATGCTTCCACCCCTGTCCTTGTCAACGATACGGAAAAGCCTCTTGTAACGCAGCCCGCTTATATGAACTCCCATCAATGCCAGCCCTCGTCTAAGTTCCTTACTGTCAACCTCTCCACTACCATCTGCGTCAATCTCTTTGAAAAGCTTCCCAAGATCATTTTTACTCAACCCAATGGCTGCGAGCTTGGCCCGGAAAACGTCAAAGACCTCATGTTGCACGTTAAGCATCTCCTCCGTCTCGTCAATGACTTTCCCCACAACCTCACCGTCGAGCTCGCTGATAGCGTTGAGAATGCTCATGGTTTTAATAACGGCCCCGCTTATGACAAAATTGATTAAGGGCGGAATGAAAATCCCGAGGAAGTAGAGCCAACCACCTGAGATGTCCAGAGAAACTTTAGCGTAGTTTGCACAAAAAACACCTAGATAAAAGCAGTTGAAAAGGAGGGTCATATCGAGGGTCTTGTTAAATAGTAAAGGGGACTTGAAAAGGTAAACATGATCAAGGTTGATCCTGGTAGCTTTGTGCCCATGATGATGGTGATCAATTGCCTGCTCCTCTTCACCCATTTCCATCTCTTGCGCACGCGCAGCCATCTCGTCGGCCTCCAGATGATGCACATGATCGGCATTGCTCCCGTGTTCGTCGTTTGCATCGACGTGGATCTTGGCGTGCCCAACTGATGAAAGCAGTGTGGTGTCGCTAGATTTCCGCATAGAAGTAGTAGATCTGGCAATGGAGTGTGTTTTCTTCATGGCCCCACCCAATCCATGAGCGAGAGTTGCCACCCCCGTAGCCTCAACAAGTTTTCCAGTCGCCTTCTTCATGTCGTTTAAAGCTTTGTCGTCATGGATAGGGTCATGATGGTGTTCACCGCCATGCCCTCCCCCGTGGCCGTGGCCGTGGCCGTGGCCGTGGCCGTGGCCGTGGCCGTGGCCTCCCGCTTCGTCTTTAATGTGCTTCATCTCCTCCAACATAAGAATCTGGTTTCGTGACATTCGTTTATGATTTTGCATTAATGAAGCTGTGCGAGGCAAAGGGGAAGCAGTCTCTTCCTCAATTTTCTTTTTCACCATTTCTTCCTCTTTTTTTTTGAGCTCCGCTTCGGCATCACCAACATACTTTGCATAGTCATCGGCATTCTTGCACCCAATGGTAGACAAGAGCTTAAGCTCACAGCGACGAGCCAAAATGGCAAGGAAGGTTACAAAGCCGAGCAAGAACCACCCACAAAGCATGAATAGGACGATGCCTGTTTCACCATCATTACATTCTGCTAGACCGGAGGGTGTCGTGGGAGCGTCAGAAGAGCCTCCACCAGCGAGCGCTCTGTGGGCGGCAGCGCTCGCTGCGTCCTGCCACACGCAGCACTGTTCGACAGGACCTCCTCCCGCTAAAAATCTTTCGTGATGGCCGTGATCGTGGTGATCGTGACCAGAGGGAGGATTAGTATCGTTGTGGGTGTGCGAAAGTATGTGCGTGTGGGTATAATTCTTAAAGTCGCAGTAGATTGTGGGCTCTGATGCTGCGCTCGCCAGACCACGGTGAAAGAATGCATCCGTGGTGAACTCCGCAAGACTTCTTCGATGCCCGTCTACGGCTTCCTCGCCGTCACCTCCGTAGGTAAGTTCGTGCCTGATGACATTGACGCATAGGAATAAACACAACAGTACCCAGCTCGATACCTCAACCTCTATCATCTCGGTGACATGCTTATCAAGCACCTCTCTCATATAGCTTGCAAAATCGAAAATCGAGAGGGGCAGGCCGTAAGTCTTGCAGAAAAATACGTTGTAGACCTTGTATTCCATCGTGTCGCGGAAATACTGAAATGGTCTCCAACGAGACTGTGTGTTCATGTGTCCTTTCTCCTGTTCATACTTTTTGAGCATATCCTCGCTGCTCATAGCACTTGCGATGTCAATGTTCATCTTCAACCTCTGGTTAAGCCCCATGAGGAAGAATGCCTCAATGATAAAAAATAAAGCAGCAAAAAAAATCACAATATGCGAAAATTCGAAAGCAAGGAAAACATCATGATCAACCTCAGCTTCAGATTGAATGAACATGAAGACTCCAAAGGATATAAACCCAAGTATAGTCAACTCTTCCGATTTGCAAGGGCGGGGAACAAAATGTTAGCAAGGAGGGTGTTGGGAAGGGGAATTGGGAGCGGGTAGGATGGGGTTCTTTTAGACGAGTTCTGGAAAAAGTCAGATACCAGGTGATTCCACCAGGGCCTGATGGTGCTCATCAGCTTGACACGCTCTAAACTTAGCTGCTCACCCTTGTAAATCTTATCTACCATCTCCTTGTAGGGACTACCCTCCAGGTGATGGTCCAAACGGTGAGTTGCCAACTCAAAAATAACAGTGAATGCAACGATAGCAATTAAGGAGATGCTTGCAGCCTGCACATTAAGGTTCGAACCTAGGCCGAAGACTCCGCCACCCATGGTAAGAGAAGTATAGTGTAGCAGTTACTTCGAGTTTTCCGAATTCGTTGTAAAGTTTTACATTCACTCATTGAAAATCAAGTCATTGTTGCTGCTGGACGGCAGACGGCAGACGGGACTTGGGGAGTTAACAGGAAACAGGAAAGACAAACAACTTTAAAAAAATCAATTATCTTATCATGCTTTCGTTCAACAACTTACGCATCGTTCGATGGCATTTTAAATAAAAACTGTGTGAACAAAAGCCTCCTCAACCACACAACGCATATCACACGCCACTCCAAGGTTCACCCCTCCCCTGACCTGACCCCCCCCATTTTTGATGTCTAATTCTAACCCTAAGGGATCCGGAAGTTCTACGCGCGTCCTTGATGTGATGCGAGACCCAACAGGGCAGCACAAGCGTGACCATGATGAGAAGATGCAGAGTCACATTGATGAAGATGAATTTGTCGAGTACTGCCCTTTTCCAAACGACAAGTACATCGATGAGAACCACTGGGGGAATCCATTGGTAACATTTCTGATCACTAAAGTGTGCAAACCAAGCCGAAAAGTAGCACTCGATGATACCTTCAATGGTTTCATCCTAATTGTCATTATAATTGCTGGGGTGTTGGTAGGAGTACAGACATACGATGGGATGGAGTTTGATCCCACTGTGAACTTAATCGATTTCATCGTTTTGATCTGTTTCTGCGTTGAGTGCTTGCTCAAGATCTTTGCTGAGGGTTTAGCTCCATGGAGGTTTTGGACGGGTGAGTGAGGTTGATTTTTTTGGGGTGCTGTTTGCTCGTTCTTGTGGTTGCATCTATTCATGTACTGACCCGCTTTTCAATATTTTCATCGTAATATACTATCATCACAATAACTACCATCACCGACAATGATAGGACCGGAATGGAAATGGAACTGCTTCGATTTCATAATTGTGGTGTTATGCCTTCCTGGTGTTCTGAAGGGAGGTGGCGGGCAAGTTGCCCTCCTCCGTCTGCTCCGTCTGATGCGTCTTATGAAGCTCGTCAAGAAGGTTCCCCAGCTGCAGATGATTGTGATGGGTCTGATCGGCGGGATGGGCAGCATTGGATACATCTTGCTGCTGCTGTTTTTAGTTTTCTACCTCTTTGCAATTGCAGGCATCTATGCTTTTCGTGATAACGATCCCTGGCACTATGGTGATCTGCCAACTGCGCTGCTCAGCCTGTTCAGGGCGAGCACGCTAGAAGACTGGAGCGATATTATGTACATCAACATCTATGGCTGCATAAACTATGCTCACGTCTATGTCGCGCCTGAGGCAATGACCATCACTAACCAAATCTACTGGTGCTTGAACGATAGTGAGCAGAGAAACGCAGTCCTGTCCTCGGTCTACTACATTATGTTCGTAGTTGTATCGGCCTTGGTAATGCTAAGCTTGTTCGTCGGCGCTGTCACGCTTAGTATGACTGAGGCCATGGATGAGATGAAAAAAGAGGACGAGGAAAAGACCGTGGCGAGGATGAAGGCAAAGCAGCAGAAAAAGATCGAGGAGGCTGAAAGGGCCGAAAAGATTCTTAGTTCCCGAAACCTTGCCAAGCAAGGGGAAGGAGGGAGTAATGGGAGCACGAAAGACTCTATAGAATCTACAAGCTCGCGTCGTATTTCGGTTGTCCAAGTGAAAGCTCTGGTCGGGTTAGGCAATGCCGAAGAAGAGGAGGCGGCCGAAAGAAGAAAGATGAAAAAACTGATGTGGCTCGCCTGGGAAGGCGTCGACTTTACAGATCTGGCTACGGAAGAACTGAAAGAGTTCGACAACCCGCTCAGGCAACAATATTATAACCTATCCCGAAAGTGCAAGAAGCTCACTGAAAACACCGACTTTAACAATTTCATCACAATTGTGATTATCATCGCTGGTGCGCTCGTGGGTATGCAAACCTACCCTCAGTTTGAAGAAGATGTGACTTTACCTTTTTCAGAACAGACTTCGAGCGTCCAGACGGTGATGCTCATTGACTTGGTGATCCTCTACATTTTTACTTTTGAGATAGGGGCCAAATTTGTGGCCGAGGACTATGCCCCGCTTAAGGTGTTCTACTCTGCCTGGAACAGCTTTGACTTTTTGATCGTCTTGGGGAGCTGGACCCTCGGAGGAGGAATGATCACGATGCTGCGATTGCTTAGGCTGCTGAGGGTTCTTAAGCTGGTGAAGGCTTTCCCCCAGCTGCAGGTCATTGTGAACGCTTTGATAATGGGTTTGGGTAGTATCGGCTACATCGGGGTGATATTGGTTTTGGTATTTTACGTGTTTGCTATATTGGGCATGATATTTTTTAAAAATAACGACCCCTGGCATTTCGGCACACTGCATGTCGCAATGTTAAGCTTGTTCAGGGCCAGCACATTTGAGGACTGGACTGACATCATGTACATCAACATGTATGGGTGCGACCAATACGGTTACAGTACCATGATGGATTTGTGCGTCAACCCGCAGGCATGGGGAGCCATCAGTGGTGTCTTCTTCATGGTTTTTGTTATTATTGGGGGGCTGGTATTGTTGACCCTGTTCATAGGAGTTGTCAGCACCAGCATGGACGAAGCACAGGAAAACCAGAAACAGGAGAAGGAATTAGAAGAAAGTGTCAAGGAGTTCGCCAAGGAGAACAACATCGCCAGCCAGGAAGTTGAGCTGTACACTCAGGTTTTCAATATGTTGGACCTTGATGGTGGAGGAACTATCGAGGAGGAAGAGCTAAGGATGGGGTTGAAGGCCGTTGGAAAGAACCCCACCAACGAAGAGCTCAGTGAAATGATGAGGCAAGTCGACAGCGACGAGAGCGGAGAGATCGATATCGCAGAATTCGTCGAGTTCATGTACAACATGAAGAAGGAAAAGAGAGAGAAGGCAGCCTTTGAGGCCAGCATGAAGGAAGGTGCGGATGAGAGGGAAGACGGCGACGGCAACGGCGACGGCGACGGCGACGGCGAAGGTGAAGACGAAGCTGATGTCGTCAATCTGGTTGTCAAAAAGAAAAATGCTGCCGGCGGCGACAGCAACGGCGGCGGGGAAACAAAGAAGAAGGTCGCAGTTGTCGCTGTCAGCAACGAGTAAACTATGTTGGAATAAAAATGTACAACTTGTAGCAAAAATTTGGCTTGAAAGGCAATTCTTTTCTTTTCTTTTCTTTCTACTTTAAACCGCCTTGACGTATTTCTCGACCGCCTTTTCACTCCACTTGTAGAGGCCCTCCTGTAGCCCGACATCTTTACTCTCTGGGCTCGTGCCGACAATGTACCAACCGAAATTGAAACGCTGGAGCATCATGAGGACCTGGGCTGAGGCGTCCAAGATGAAGCCTCTGAGTGGGACCCCGTTTATCGACCAGTTTTTGCTGACGTAGGGACCGAGGATGGGGACAATTTCGGTGTTTCCTACGAAGTCCCCACTCTTGACCTCGGGCCTAAACATGGCCATGAGCGCGGAATAGATGCCCTGCCCTGGGGAGAAGGCGAAGGTCTGAACGAACCACCTGAAGGGTCCTTCGGGCGCGATATCCGTCGCTGCCCAGGAAGGGCAAACGCTGACGACTCTGACGCCGCTGCCCTCCTTCGCTAGTCGGCGAGCCAGTGCCCTGGCGTGGAGGACCTGCGCGAGCTTGCTATTACCATAGCTTGTATGCCGATGGTTGAAGTCGTAGAAATCGCCTCTGGCCGCCATGGGCATGGAGGGGGCGGAGGTGTTGTTGGACGGTTCTACCTTGAGCATATCCCCATCAGACTGCCAGTGGTAAGAGGATGACACTTGAACGACCATGTTCGTAATGGTGGGGAGGAGTTTCTTCGTTAGGAGGAAGTGGGACAGGTAGTTCGTCACGAACAGCTGCAAAGACGATGCAAAGACGATGCAAAGACGATGCAAAGACGATGCAAAGACGATCAACACAACAACAACGACTGAGGGTTAGATTCGAGGTGAATTAAAAAGGAAAAGGGAACTGAAAAGGCATCCGTCTCCGAAAGATGATTACAGCTTTCAACTATACCAAAGGTATTCAACCTTCACACTTACCTTGTCCATGCCCTCGCTCTTGTTGGCAGCAATATCTATGGACTTGGTTTTGAAGGGATTCCCGTAGTGCATGCCAGCATTGTTAATCAAATAGTCAAGTTTGCCCTCGAGCCCAACGCTCTCGAGGATAACGTCTGCTGCCTTGGACACGCTGTTCAGGTCCTGAAGGTCGCAGACTATCGGGATCATATTCCCCTTCCTGTCCTTCATTTCCTCTCCCAACTTGTCCAGCTTCCCCTTGGAGCGTGCAAGGGCATAAACGGTCGCTCCCGACTCTAGCAATACGCTCGTTAGCTCCTTCCCGAGGCCCGCAGTCACCCCAGTGATGACAACGTCGAGGTGCTCCATAGAGTTCGAGGATGACGCCACGGAAAGGGAAGAGAGAAGATGGTGGTCATGTTCGTATCCAGGCTGAATAAGCGACCACTGCACAATCAGCGCAACAATTATCACAAATGCTGACTTTATCATTTCTGAATCCTTTTCTGAATCCTTTTTAAATAATTTTAGGATTGCCACCAACCCAAAATTTTTTCGGGGGAAATTTGAGAAATAGAGTTAGAAAAACTCGAAAAAGCTCTAATTTCGAAAATTTTGGGAATTTAGTCTACTCTCGACCAAACACACGCGTCACTATTCATCTCTAGAGATACAAAAAAACTTAAAAAAATTTAGTATTCTTCAGATATTGAGAACAATTCTGTGTGCGTTCTTGTGTTAATTCTCATTCCCCATTGAGCTCACTGGGACGGTAATACTCCGTACTGACTGCCCACAACTCCATCTTTGGGAAGCAATGGCATCACCCTCCTATCCTGGCGTATCATCTCCCTCCTCTCGCCCACCCCTCGCCCCAAGACAGCAGCAGCAGAATGACGGAAACAGCAGCAGGTGGGCACGCAACAACTCGTATGCGGCGATAACATTTTGCCTGTAGAACGCCTTAGAATCTAACACAATCGTTCACGATTCGTTCAGCGTATTTAATTTGGAAATCTCCCCAACCCTCACATCCTCCTCGAGTTCTTCGACTTCAAGCTCTCCCACTCTCCTCCCTCTCAACAGTCAGCAGCAGCAGCAGCAGCAGCAGTCAGACCAACAGTCCCACCAGCAAGCTGGAAAGCAAGAAGCCACCCCCCCCCCGGACCCCTCCATATATCTCGCCGGCCCCAGAGTCTACACTTGTGGTGGTTGCCGTGTTCACTTCACCTCCCACGATGACATTATCTCCAAGTCCTTCCACGGGAAGTGGGGCCGGTCGTACCTTTTCGACCAGTGCGTCAACATCACCCTTGGACCGGCGGAGGACAGGATGTTAATGACAGGCCTCCACAGGTGAGATGATAACGAAGATGATAATGATAATCCCCCAAGTGGGGTGTGCTGCTGCCAACTTGGTTGAGGGAGTGAATACCTTGAAAAAGGAGAAAGGCCAAGTCGACACTAACAGCCCGCTACAACCCCTCCGCAGCGTCCGGGATATAATGTGCTCCCGCTGTGGGAGTCTCGTGGGGTGGACTTACGACCGCGCCTACGAGGAGAGTCAGAAATACAAGGAGGGCAAGTTCATCCTGGAGAAGATGAGGATCTACCTGGAGGAGAGCGATTACGGGATCGGACACCCCGCCGGGGAAAGGAATGACAGGTGGAGGAAGAGGAGCATGAGCTGGGGGACGGAGGAGGACATGGTGTACGAGTATGAGAGTAGAGGGGGTGAAAAGAGAAGGGGCAGCGGACCCTAAAGAGCAGGGCAGCGGGCGGGCGGACCCTTAAGATGGTGATGATGGATAATTTTTTAATAACTGCAGAAATTATTGCTTGCTTTGACCAACAACCAACAAAACTGAAATGATCCAGCACGAGCAGCAGAAGAAAAAAAGGAAGAAAATCTCGGCTTCAGTCCAAAGAACCTTTCTTTTTTATCACTTTTTGTGTGGTGTGTGTGTGCTGTTGTGGTAGTATATAGTCACAAATGTTTTGTTACTGGCCCCCCTCCTCCACCGAAAGCCTCCAATGTTTCATTTTTTTTGTCTCGTCTTTGCATTGTCATTCGTATTGTACACATCCCTGCTTTGACACAAGGACTTTTTATGCCCAGACCTTCAGCAAAGTATCCCACGACCCAGTGCATAGCGCATTACCGTCGTTATTGACGCCAAGGCAAGAGACCCTATTCTCGTGTCCCTGCAGCTGGAATGAGTGGCTCTTTCCTCCTCCCAAACAATCCCAAGCAAAGGTATTATAATCATCGTAACCAGCGAAGAGCAACCTTCCGGATTTGGAGAACGCCACGGAGGTGATACCGCAGAGGATCTTGTCATTTCCGAAGTTGTTGACCTCGGAGTAACAGCGGAGGTCGAAGAGACGGCAGGAGGAGTCATCGGAGCCGGTTCCGAAGGCGTTGCCATCGGGGAAGAAGGAGACGCTATTGATATCAGACTCGTGGCCGAGGTGGGTTTGGGTGCATTTTCCTGAGCGCATATCCCAAACCTTGGCGGTGGAATCACAACTTCCACTAACGAAAACATTCTTATCAGTCGGGCTAATAGCAAGCCCCATAACATCCCCATTGTGATCCCCGAAAGTCCTAATCGCCTCACCCAACTCCACATCCCACTCAATACAAGTACTGTCCCCGGAAGAAGTGATGATCTTCTTCTCGTCCACGAACCGGCAGCAACTCAGGTACCCGTCGTGCGCGGCGAGTTCCTTCGTCGCGCGCATTGTCTGCGGCTGCTGTAGGTTGTAAATGGAGCAAAGGTTGTCGAGGCCGCCGCAGGCCACCATCTGGTTGGAGTTTGGCTCAAAGGCGCAGGTCATGACCCACGAGGAACGGAGGGGGATCGCCTGGCATTTGAAGGTTGTGAAGGCGTTCCAGATGATAAGCTTACCATCCTGGGAGGCTGACACGAGCTGTTGACTGTCGCCGGCCCAGTGCATTGAGTACACCTTTCCTGTGATTATCAAGAGGGGGGGAGAGTAGGGGTAGGGGGGGGTGATGTCGAGTTGTGGAGTGTGTGGAGTTGTGGTGTGGAGTTGTGGTGTGGAGTTGTTTTTGGGGGTTCTGGTGTCAGTCACAAGATTTGTCTTTCGGTTTGTTGTGGTTGCCCCCCCACAATCATCGCGTAAAAATAAAAGCAAAGGCGCCCTCCAGTACAGTACTCCCCCCCCCCACCCCCTCCCAACAACGAAACTACTACTCACCGAAATGTCCCTTTAGCACCCTCCTACTCTTGGGGCAGGGTCCGATGGCCTTGGGAGACTTGGATCCCGCGACTTCCTCCATGCTCTGGTCGCACTTCGACTGTCGCACCTTGTCAATTTCCGCCTTCAATTGGGCCACCTGTCGTTTTTTCGCAGGAGAGAGAGAGAGAAAACCGTCGTCAGAGAAAGGGGAAGACGCCAAAACGAGAGAAAGAAAGAAAAAAACAACAACCAAGGGGGTTCAGTTACACGGGATTGATTTTGGTCCACAGGATCACCGAGGTGCGGAAAAATGTTGCGTGCGGTGTGGGGCATGTCCGTTAAGTAGGCGTTGTGTGAGTAATGATTCCTCTTTCCCCCCCCTCTGGGCGTTCTGGGGCCCCGATTCCTCGATCGGTTATTTCGGATGAGGGGAGCCGGAGGGTGGGACCGCGGGGGGGAGGGCGTCAACGGCGATTAATTCCCCGGTTCCAGGGGCACGGAGGTAACGTCGGACCGGCCGGGAGCAATAGCGGCCGAATTATCCGTCCAACAACCCTCCCCCGGACCCTAAACCTCCCGACAACATCTCAACCCCCCTCCTGCCAGTCCTGGGCTTTAAGGGACGCTTTCACTCACCTCCTTCTTCGCCGAGGCGATCCTGGCTGATATGTCTGCCATCGATCACGCTTATATAGGTCTATTTGCACAAAATTGGGGGGGTTGGTTAGCTGCCTGTAGTTGTGAGTTGTGCCCCAAAAATCCTGGAGTTGATAATGGAAGACGGAAGATGAAACAGAAGGAAAAAATCAACAAAATCAGAAGAAGATCAGAAAGATCATGAAGAAGGGGAAAGGGTTGTTCTTTTTCTCTCGTCTATCATTGTAATAATTCCAGCTTCTCTCCCATCGCAAGCCTCCGGGACAAGCTTGCAACAAGTAAATCGCTAATAACCATACGGTCTTTCGCCGACCTCACCAAAGGAAAGAAGAAAAAAAAAAAAAAAGTCAACTCCACAACATCCTCCACATCCTCCGCTTCCTCCATAAACCCCGAATCTCTCTCTCCCCCCTGTGTTGTTCCCTCGTTTATTTCAAAGTTAAAAAAAAAAAAGTAAAAAGGGAAACCCACTACACACGAACGACCCTGACTGACTTGACTGTCGGTAAAAAAAATGTTGTCTCGTTCCTCCTCCTCCCCCTTTACAAGTTTCCCTTCCCTTCCCTTCCCTCCGTCCTCCCCTTCTCCTCCCGCCTCCACAGCTCCCCCCTCCTCCTCCTCCCCCAAACCCGCAACCGGCACCGCAACCGCCACCGGCGCCACTGCCACCGGCACCCCCGTCCTCTACGGCGACAAAATCCGCCTCATAACCCCGTCCCTCTACCTCCCCCCCTCCCACTACACAACCACCACCACCACCTCCTCCTACAACAACAACAACAACACCTCCGCCGACAACTCCTCCTCCTCCCCCTCCTCCTCCTCCTCCTCCTCCTCGCCGGAGAATATCGGATGCACGATTATGGGCGGCGTGGTCGGTTGGTGTTCCAGGCCCGGGAAGGTATTGGGCTCGCCGTTCCGTCGACATTCCACCTCCTCCTCCCCCACCACCACCACCACACCTCCTCGCGTCGTCGTCGTCCCCCCCCTCTCCCCCCGTCACCGTACACACTACCGTCCGTCGTTGTTCCGCATCGTCTCGACGGATGATGATCCGGGGGTGTGTGGTGGTGTGAACGGGGTGGGGAGGGTGGGGACGGTGGTGAGGGAGGGGGAGGGTGTGGTTTTGGTTGAGGAGGGTGGGGAGGAGGGTGGAAAGGGGGAGGTTTGGAACGTTGCGGTGAATGGTGGTGGTAAGGGTAAGGGTAAGGGGTATGTATGTTTCGGTCGGAGGTGTGACGCCGGGGGTGTGGGTGTGAGGTTTGTGGGTGGTTGTGGGGGTG
>ERZ651776.1340-NODE-1340-length-29759-cov-3.706253_pt1 | contig 29759 bp, 30 predicted proteins | sample MGYA00514761_ERZ651776 | MGnify/ENA metagenome assembly ERZ651776
TCCTTATTTCTTGCAGCAAAAATAACCCACCATTTACCTAATTTGAGAGCAGCTTGGATTTCACCTCTAGCTGTGCCTCTAGATTTAATAGCATTTTCAGCATATTTACCAGTTGGTTCTAATTTGAAACTTTCAAGATAACTGTCTATGGCCTGCACCCAAGAATTCATTCCAAAAAATGCATCACCTTTAGAATAATGTGCTGCTACTGTTAAAGGTCCGTTTGGGAAAGCATTTATTAGTTTATCAAATTCATTGATAGCTAAATCAAATTTATCATCATTCAATAACTCTAATGCAGTATCGTAACTTGATTTCTCAGTAATTGCTAACTCAGCATTAGCATTTGATGTTTCTTTATTCCCACCAATTATACGAGAATTGCCTAATAAAGATAAATCTCCACCTTCTAATTCTGTTAAACGAAACTCTATGTCTCCAATTCGATTTGTAGCATCAAGAGCAATATTTTTTGTATAAAATTGCAATTCTTCAATAATTCCAGTCAAATTTCGTATCTCTTCTTCAATTGCATCAAGTCTAAACAAAACACTGCCAGCAGATTTCTTTATACCAGATGCTACGATATTCTCAGATGCTTCAATGGCATCTTTTACAATAGACGCTTTATTTTCAGACAACTCCAAGCGAATTTCAGAAATTTGTTCCGACAAATTATTTAACTCAGATTGTACAACTGAAAGTTCTTTAGAGTTTGTTTCAAATATATTATCAAGGTTTTGAAACACTTCCTCTTGTATACTTGTAAGCTCCTGAGATCTTTCATCAAAAATAATATCAAGATTTTCAGATAATTTCTCTTGAATTGCAGATAACTCATTAGAGTTTTTTTCAAAGATCAGCCCAAGGTTGTCAAATACCTCTTGTTGAAAATTACTGAACTCTTTTGGCGCATCTTCCATCTCATCTAAAGATTCCTGAGCATAAGAAGTAGTCGCCAATGGTACCAAAAAAGTTAATAATATAGCTTTAAAAAAGTTACTTAACATATGTTAATAGCCTAAACCTCCAGCAACCAGTGTTACCGAACGGCGGTTTTTAGACCAACAAGCTTCATCTGAACAAATAGCCAGAGGTCGTTCTTTACCAAATGTTACTGTATTAATACGAGAATCCGTTAATCCTCTACTCACTAAATAGTTTTGAACAGATGCAGCACGACGCGCACCAAGTGCTAAATTATATTCACGAGTTCCAGTTTCATCTGCGTGACCCTCAATCGTGATTGATTTATTAGGATTGTTTAACAACCACTCTGCTTGTTTATTAAGAAGGTCAGTCGCTTCTGCTGTTAATGATGATTGATCCACCAGGAATAATACTGTATCCCCAATTTCTTGGTTAAAATATTCAACTCCAGCTGGGTCAAGTGATGATTGCAAGATGCCATTATTGCCGCCAGATCCACCAATAGATCCGTCTGTATCACATGCGGTAAGACCTAATAAGGCTAATGCTGTTAATGTAATTTTCATTGAGGTCATTTTGCTCTTCCTCTTAAATAAGTGCTTTGTATAACTTTTTGTTAATTTAATTATTAATTCATAATTGATGATAGTAGGTAATAGTTTTTATTTCAACAAGCCTGACCATGCAGGATCAGAACCGTTTTGAATTGTCTTTACGCGTTTTAGATTTCTGCCGGTTACATCAACTGAAAAAATCTCTGGTACACCATTTGTACCTGCAGACTCTCTAAAAAACATTATTACACGTCCATTAGGAGACCAAGTAGGCCCTTCATCTAAAAAAGAAGCTGTTAAAAGGCGCTCATTACTTCCATCAGTACGCATTACACCAATATGAAATCTTCCTTGATTAATTTTTGTAAACGCAATCATGTCCCCTCTTGGAGACCAAACAGGCGTACCATAACTACCCTTCCCGAAACTTATCCGAGTGGCATCTCCACCTACCGAAGACATGATATATATTTGCTGTCTACCACCTCTGTCTGACTCAAATACAATTTGTTTACCATCAGGTGAATAACTTGGGGCAGTATCAATTGATGGACCAGAGGTTAATCGTGATTTACGGCCAGTGGCTAAAACAACTGAATATATATCTGTATTGCCGCGATCCGTTAAAGACATTACCACGTTTCTTCCATCAGGGGAAAATCTTGGGGCAAATGTCATCCCAGGTTGGTCATCTAAGAGACGTTTATTTAATGTGTCAACGTTCATTAAATAAACCTTAGGCACACCGGTTTCGTAACTTGTGTAAACAATCTCTTCATTATTTGGAGAAAATCTTGGAGCTAAAACAATATCATTATCATCAGTTAGAAATCTACTATTAGCACCATCGTAATCCATAATAGTAAGTCTTTTTTTCCGAGCGTTTTTTGGACCCTGTTCAGATATGTATACTACTCTACTATCAAAATAAGCAGCTTCGCCAGTTAAGCGCGAATAGACAGCATCAGAAATTTTATGAGCCATTCTGCGCCAATTACCAATTGAAGCTTGGAACTGAAGACCTTCACCTAAAGCTTTTTGAGCGAATACATCAAACAAACGGAACTGAAGTATTAATTTATCACCTTGAATATTTACAGATCCTGTAATCAAGGCATCTGCATTTATAACTCTCCAATCGGCAAACTTAACAGGTGCGTTAAAATTTGTATTTGCTGAAACATGTGCAGATTTTGGAATTTCTCGAAACAATCCAGATCCAACTAAGTCAGCCATAATCACAGATGTAATTTGGTCAACATACTGAGGCGTTGTATCGCCAATTGCTGTAAACTGGGACAACGCAATCGGCATAGGCTTAATTACACCCTGCGTAATTTCTATCATAAGAGGTTTTGTTTCAGCAATTAAAATTGAAACTTTTGACATCATAAACACCAAACCAATTATAATTAATTTTATAAAATATCTCATTAACGTCCCATATTTTTTGGATTAAATTTTAAATTTAGCTCTTTCCAACCTTCATATATCTCTGGATCTAATTCATTGTAGGGACTGCACCTTATTACAGCCCTTCTAGCAGCTTCAAATGCCTGTAAAGACCCCACCCCAGAATCTGGTGTTAAATTTACAGGACTTTCCACCAATTTACCATCAATATCAAACTTTAGTCCTAGGATCATAACGTTCGTCAATCCATTTTCAACCCCAACAGGAGGATTCCAACAAAGTCTCATTTTATTTCTTATAATATTCCCAACACTTTCTTTTTGTGCAGGTGTTAAATCCAAAAATGGCTCTGGTTCATTTTTCTCTTTCAAGCTCTCCAAAATACTTTCAGCTGTTGCATCTTTTTTAGCCTCTACGACCTCTTTAGGTTTCAATTTTGGCTTTGTTTTAATCTCTTTCACTATTTTTAAATTTTTTGGTCTATTTTTAGGTTTTGACGTTCTACTTGGTACCAAATCACTTTCTTGCTCTTCCGCTTCAGTTACAATTTGTGTTGTAGTTTCTTCTGCTGGGGTATTCTCGATTACCTCGGTTTCTGATTTATCCTCATCAGCTCCACTTACATTTTCAAATGAAGTGTCTTGAATCGAATTCATATCAGCAGGTTCTTCAGGTGCTTCATTTGAAATGTCAGATATTATTTCTGCTGCTTTTGGAGCTGCGTTTTCATTAAATTCAGGTGTTAGCTCCCCAAGATTGTCTTGATCAGTAATAGGCGCAACCGGATCAGTCTCAGAGTCACTAATAATTTCTTGCACTTCAGGCTCAGGCTCTGGTTCTTGCACTTCAGGCTCAGGTTCTGGTTCTTGCACTTCAGGCTCAGGCTCTGGTTCTTGCACTTCAGGCTCAGGCTCTGGTTCTGTTTGGAAAATCGGTGTATTTTCTTTTGTTAGCAATTCGAATTCTTGTAAAGATATTAAACTGACTTCAGAAATTTGAATTGGATTTTCTTCATCTGCGCTAAAGATTGGCGCTCCAAAAATTGCAATACCAATAAGTATTGCATGTGCAGTTCCTGATATCTTGACGCCTAGATCCACTATACAGACCTAAGGATCGGAGCCATCTAATTTTGGCCCACCTGCGTCTGTTACTAAACCAATATTATTAAATCCAGCAGCATTTAAAGCGCCCATAACTTCCATAACTGCAGCATAGTTTACTGAAGCATCTGCTCGTAAAAAAACTTTATTATTCGTTCTTTCTTCAGCTACAGCCACTAGCTTTTCTATCAAATTTTCATTTTTAATTTCAATATTTTGCAATACAATCTTACCTTCTGATGACAAAGCTATTGTCAATGGCTCTTCTTGCTCTGTTGCTAATGGCTGAGCGGCTGTTTTTGGCAATTCAATTGGAACACCAACTGTCAACATTGGTGCCGCAACCATAAAAATTATCAAAAGAACCAACATTACATCAACAAAAGGTGTTACATTTATTTCAGCCATGGGTCGGTTTTTTGCATGTCCTCTGCGGCGCTTGCCACCTCCACCATCTCTTGGAGATATTGATGCCCCCATAATTAGCTCCTATGAATCAAGCTGACGTGATAAAATTGTCGAAAACTCATCAGCAAAGCTTTCATACCCACCAACTAATCTATCAGCATCGGCAGATAACTTATTATAAAATATTACCGCAGGAATAGCCGCTAATAATCCAAGTGCAGTTGCAACCAAAGCTTCAGCAATACCAGGAGCAACAACGGCTAAATTCGTATTTTGTTGAATTGCAATTTCTTCAAATGCATTTTTTATACCCCATACCGTACCAAAAAGGCCAATAAATGGAGCAGTTGAGCCAACTGTTGCTAAGAACGTTAGGCCATTATTTAAAATTTCACTCTCACGTGCAATCGCCACATCCATTGATCTGTCAATTCTTTGTTGAGCACCACCTATTAAATCCTCACCACGATGAGATCTTTCCCATTCACTCATTGCCGCTACAAATATCTTTTCACTTGCACCTGATGGCTCAGATCCAACTCGATCATACAATTGATCTAACGGAGCTCCTGACCAAAAAGCTTTATCAAAAAGGTATGCATTTTTGCGCGCTTTTCTATAATTTATAAATTTTTGGATTATAATCGACCACGACCATATTGATGAAAATATCAACATTAACATTACTATTTTCACAGTAAATGTTGCGCGTAGGTATAAAGCTAGGACAGAAAAATCAATTTCTGACGCTGCGGTTAGTGCTTCAGTTTCCATAATACTGCTCATTCTACTTGGGGCTGTTATTTATTAACAACGCATTTGTTATGAATCTTAACATAACGAGGTTGCATATAAAAACTATATTTTTGTTATTAAGATGCGCCTTAAGCGGCAAATTGCTTTAACTTATCAATTATATCATTTGGCAATCTTTTTGGGTGTCCTTGTGCGGTGATAAAAGCAACTGTTACAATTGATGAAAATAGTAATAAATTTTTATTAAAGACACATTGATTAAATTCTACTTTAGCGCCAGATATCTTTATTAATTGCGTTTCAACTCTTAGCTCATCATCTAGTTTTGCTGAAGCATGATATTCTGCATTAATTTTTTTAACTACAAAAAAATGTCCCAAATCTCTAAGTAAAGCTTGGTCAATTCCAGACTCTCTTATTAATGTAGAGCGCCCTCGTTCTATAAATTTTAAATAATTGGCGTAATATACTATGCCAGCTAAATCAGTATCTTCATAAAAAATACGGAAATCAAAATTATGTATCATTTGTTCATACCAGAAACAAAAATATTTGACCTCGCAAATAATCTCAATGCATGGCTTTTATCTTGCGATGATACAGGTAAGACTGGATCATAAGCGGCCCTAACTAATGCTGCATATTCTGGTTTTGGAACACACAAATTATTTTGAGATATTTGTGCTATTGGATTTTTATCAAGAAACGCTTTGCTAGAGAACAAAGCAAGGCATTGAAAAGTTTCTCCTGTTGCAAGAGCTTGTATCGACATCTCAGCCGTTTCATCAGAAACCTTTATTAATTGTACACACATCTTGATTCCACCCTCATTATCAAAGGCGAAAATTCTATAACTTTTAGTGGATGTAGTTTGCAGTTTTTTTACAATATCATTTAAGTTAGGAATTAATTTCTTAAGATCAGGAACAGTTAAAATTTCCTCCCATTCTTTGCAAAAAAACCACATAAGATTTGCTCCCAACTCTGGGTCAGTCTCTTCAATTTTGTTGCCGGTAATACCAATCGTTGTGACTATAGATGTTTTTAAATGAACTAAAGTTTCATCATCAACCCCAAAAATAATAGGAACTATTGGTCTATTCCATCGAGCAAAACGAAAAACACCATCAGAACCAGTAAATAAAGTTTCAATTTCTTTAAGACTCAAAGCATCTGTCATTATTTTCTATCCACAAATAAATCAGATTGATTTATTGATTTTGGAATTTTTAGTCCAAGATGGCTCCAAGCTTTTTGCCCCAACATTCTTCCTCTTGGAGTTCTTTGTATTAAACCTTGCTGCAGAAGAAACGGTTCTACAACTTCCTCTATTGCATCTCTAGATTCAGAAAGTGCTGCTGCAATAGTTTCTATGCCAACAGGACCTCCAGCATAATTTTCAGCAACCATACGCAAATATCGTCTATCTGCACCATCAAGTCCCAAATCATCCACTCCTAAGCGAGTTAAGGAATTATCAGCAAGTTCCTTTGAGATAGACCCATTACCTTCAACCGTTGCAAAATCAACCACTCGACGCAACAAACGACCTGCAATTCTTGGAGTTCCTCGTGCGCGCCTTGCTATCTCTCGTGCCCCATCAGGTGATGCCTCAATACCCATCAATCTAGCACCACGTTCAACGATTAAACATAATTCATCAACAGTATAAAACTCCAACCTTGTTGGAATTCCAAAACGATCACGTAACGGAGTAGTTAATAATCCTAATCTTGTTGTCGCGCCAACTAATGTGAATGGCTGTAAATCAATTCTGACAGAACGTGCAGCTGGACCTTCCCCAATCATAAGATCAAGCTCAAAATCTTCTAATGCTGGGTATAAAACTTCTTCAACAACTGGGTTTAATCTATGGATTTCATCAATAAATAAAACATCTCGTTCTTCTAAATTTGTTAAAATAGCAGCTAAATCACCAGCTTTTGCTAATACTGGGCCAGATGTCATACGAAAATTAACACCAAGTTCTTTTGATATAATTTGCGCAAGTGTTGTTTTGCCTAAGCCTGGGGGGCCATAGAACAATGTATGATCCATAGCTTGACCTCTTTTTTTTGCGCTCTCAATGAATACTTTTAAATTTGCACGAGCTTCTGCTTGACCAGTGAAATCATTTAAATTTTGAGGTCTAAGAGCGCGATCAACATCATCTATTAAAGGCTCTGGTCGTAAATTTGGATCTGTATCTGTCATATCTTTCATTAGCCTATCGGCCCTTTGGAGCCAATAGCTTGAGTGCAGCTTTGATTATCTCAGTAGAAACTGAGCTGGGTATTTCACTTGTTACTTGAGCAATAGCTCCTGCAGCATCTCCATGCCCGTAACCTAAATTAATTAATGCAGACAGAGCATCAGCTTGAGCACTAGCTTCTGACTTTTGATTCTTAGTTATTACAGGCGTTTCAACAGGAGTTTGGACATCAATGACCATACTTACATCTGCTTCTACAATTGCCGAGCCTTCTCCACCCATAGCCATTATTTTTGGTGCCTTGTCTTTTAATTCAGTAATAACTCTTTGTGCTATTTTGGGTCCTATTCCTTGCGCTGATTTAATTGCATTTACATCACCAAGCGCTATTGCCTTTGATACACCATCCGTTCCTAAAGTAGACGCTATAGCTAAGGCAGCTTTTGCTCCGACGCCTTGAACTGTTGTTAATAATTTATGCCACTCTTTGTCTGCTAATGTCGTGAAACCAAACAATTGCAAATTATCCTCACGAACAAGTAAATCAGTATATAAAGCTACAACGCCACCTCGCGAAGGCAATCCAGATAAAGTTCGTTCAGAACAATAAACCATATAACCAACACCTTGAACGTCTACTAAAACATGATCAGTTCCACGATAATCTACTCGACCTGTTATTTTTCCTATCATGCTACCCCCTGTGCCCTTGCAATTGCGGCATCTAATTTACCAGAGAATTGAGCATGGTGTGCATGACATAAAGCTATAGCCAGCGCATCAACTGCATCAGGTCCAGTAAATTTCACTCCAGGAAATTGCATTTTAACCATATGCTCAACTTGTTTTTTGTCGGCATGCCCAACACCCACAACTACCTTCTTTACAGTATTTGGTGCATATTCTGACACATCTAGTCCAGCCTGTGCAGGAGCAAGCAAGCAAATACCTCTCGCCTGTCCTAACTTTAATGTTCCAGCACCATCTTTATTAACAAAAGTTTTTTCAACTGCTGATGTTGTTGGATGATATTTATTTATAACACTTGTTAATTGATTATGTAATTCCAACAATCGTTCAGCCAATGTACCCGTTGAAGAGTTGCAAACACCATTACTAATATGGCTAATTTTTGGGCCAATCACATCAACAACACCCCAACCCAAATTTCTTAATCCAGGATCAATACCAATAACACGCATATTAATATTCCATTTTATTTTTACACATAGCACGAAACAAGAACATTCGCCAAGTGTTGAATTTATTCAATTTAAAAACAGTAGTTTATACAAACTAAAAAGCTATGCATAAATTGCACAACGGGAATGCACAAATATCATTGGTAAATAGCAATATAGAAGCCTAGATGAGCCTAACAGACACTCACTGATAATAGGATTTTATCATGGCATACTTCGCAAATACAACATCACACCCATTTGGCTCAATTACTATTTTTAGAATTACAAATTTTATTGAAATTAATGCAGAAAAAGCTGTTAAATGGTATCAAACGCGTCAAACAAAAATTGTTCTTTCAAAGTTAACAGATCGTGAATTAAACGACATTGGACTTTCAAGAAGTGATATCAATAATATCTAATAACATTTCGTGATATTATTTTAAGATATTAATAAGTTATTGAATTACGCTAAACATAATTAGATATGTTTGGCGTTTTTTTTCCACTACTTCTTAAATTTTTCGAAATGTTAAAATTGACCATTCTGCTATATTTATATGATCAACCAGCTCAAATGATACATCAAGATAAGCCTCAATAACTGCATCTGCTTGAGTATTTAATAATCCTGATAAAATAACATACCCTCCGTTGCCAGAGTTTTGAGACATATCAGGAGCAAGTGCTACCAGCGGGCCTTTTAATATATTAGCTAAAATCAAATCATATGGAGCGGATGCCCTTAACTTAGGGTGATCAAACCCTGCACAAGTTATTACTTCAATACGATCACTTAGACCATTCGCATCAGCGTTTGCTTTTGATGTTTCAGTCGCTATTTCATCTATATCACTTGCCAATACTTTATTTGGCCAACACATTGCGGCAGCCATTGCAAGCACTGCGGTACCACAACCTATATCCACTACATTTTTTCCAATGAAACCTGATTTAACCAACTTATCCAATGCCATCAGGCATCCTTTAGTTGTTCCATGATGACCAGTTCCAAACGCCATTGCAGCTTCAATAAGCAATGGCTTGCAATTAGCAGGTACTTTTTCAGCATCATGTGAGCCGTATACAAAAAAATTACCTGCTTCTACCGGAGCTAACTCACGACGGACTTCAGCAACCCAATCTTTATCTGGAACTTTTGACACTACAAACGGCTTAGCGCCATGAACTGTAGACAGTATCAAAAGTGCAATTTCGTCCGGAGCGTCAATAAAATAGGCACCAACCTCATAAAATCCAGAGCCATCCTCAATTTCAAAAACGCCCACTCCATATGGTGGATATTCCAAATTCTCCAAAGCAAGCCCTAAATCATTTGCAGCATCTTTTCCTTCAAGTGTTGTCAGTGAAGTGTATGTTGGCATTTTATTCTCGTTTTAGATTGCGTTATGTTAGATAGCTGTTTACGTCAAGCATCCACTCCAATAGGACAACTTATTCCAGTTCCTCCAATGCCACAATAACCGGTAGGATTTTTAGCGAGATATTGTTGATGGTACGTCTCCGCATAGAAAAACTTTGGAGCATCCAATATTTCAGATGTGATCATACCAATATTATTTAAGTTTAATCTTTGCTGATAAAGATTTTTACTCGCAAAAGAGGCCAGCCTCTGATCAACATCATAACAATAAATTCCTGAACGATATTGTGTTCCTTGATCATTACCCTGTCTCATTCCTTGTGTAGGATTGTGACCTTCCCAGAACACTTTCAATAAACTCTCAAATGATATGATAGATTTATCAAAAACAACATAAACAACTTCATTATGCCCAGTCATGCCAGAGCATACTTCTTCATACGTTGCATTAGGTGTATGTCCAGCTGCATAACCAACTGCAGTAGTCCAAACACCTTTAATGTTCCAAAATATTCTTTCTACACCCCAAAAGCAGCCCATACCAAACATAGCTTCACCAAAGCCTTCAGGTACAGGGCCTTTAATGGGCGTTTTTAATACAAAATGGTTTACTGCAGTTTCAATTTCATAATCTCTTCCAGGCAAAGCATTCTCTGGGCTTGGTATTTCTACAGGTCGCTTAGTAAAGAACATTGATGCATCCTTGATTTTATGAATTAATTTATAAATTTTTATATGGCTTTTTTGTGTGTTTTTTCAACTCTATTTATAAACCACCACCCGAAAATAACACTTAAAATACCCGCAAAAATATAAGCTAATCCCTGTCCATATACAACACCTGTAGAACCATAGATTGCTCCACCCATCATACAAAAAGGTAGCATAACCGCACCATCTTTCACCCAATTGAATAAAGTTGAATACAATGGTTTTCCTAAATTATTAAAAGAAGCATTAGAGACATAGAGCGCTCCAGCAAATATATAACTTCCTGCAGCAATATAATTAAATGCTGCAACTACATCTGCAGCTCCACCACTTAAATTAAATGTTCTTAAAATAAACGGTGTTAAAATGGCTAATAGTCCCCATATAAGAACTACGTAAAAAGTAGAGAAGATTAAAGCATCTCTGTATGAACTTCTAACACGATCAAATTTATTTGCTCCAAAATTCTGCCCAATGATACCACCAATGGCGCCCGATAAAGCAAATACACCCCCAAAGGCAACAACAGTAACTCTACCAAGAACCGCCCACCCTGCCATAGCAGACTCACCAAATTCAGAAATGACACTGGTCGCAAACATATTACCGGTAGGGGAAGCTAATTGAGTTAGAAGCGTAGGAATGGCAATCATTGTAAAAGGTAGATACCATTTTTTAACATCCTGAAAATTTATAGTAGCCGCTAAATCTTTAACTTTGATTACAAAATAAATTGCTAATATTGCAGATACTATTCTAGCAACAGACACCCCAAGAGCTGCACCCTGAATGCCCATATCAAATCCAAAAATAAATAATGGATCAACAATCGCAGCAACTATACCCGATGATATGGTTACCATCATTGATCTAAATCCATCACCTTCTGCACGCAGAACAGCTGATCCAATCATGCCAATTGCCATAATTGGCAATGATGGTACAGAAATTAATAAAAAGGTTGATGCCGTTTCTAAAACAGTTCCACTAGCGCCAATAGAAGCCAAGATTTCTTTATTAAAAGTTAATAAAAAAAACACGGTTATTGATAATATTACAAATGTAAGTAATGCAAAAACACTAGTTTGTTTGCGCGCATCTTCCCAATTTTCCGCCCCAAGTGACCTAGAAACTAAGGCTGTTGTAGCTATCATAAATGCTATTCCAAAAGAGATAGTGAAAAACTGAACTGTCCAAGCGAACCCCATTGCTGCCATGAAACTTTCATTCTCAAGTTTTGAAACCCAGAACAAAGTTATAGCGTCAATTAAAAACATAAATGTTAGCCCAATCATGCCCGTAGTAGTCATAACGATTACATGGCGCATTGTGGAACCTGTGGTGAACCTAGCTTGCCGCTTCATAATTATGCCCTTAACTTTGAAAAAATAGTCTCATTATTAGCACTTGGTTTTTTGGGAATACAAAAAGATAAAACGAGTGAAATTGCAGCAATTCCCGAAGCCACAATAAATACAAATGCAGGTGAATATAACCAAACATACCCTAGTAGTGCTGGTAAAACGACCGCTCCTATATGGTTAATTGTAAAAGCCACTGCAGCCGTTGATGCTATATCTGCAGGATCAGCAATCTTTTGAAAATATGTCTTTTGTGCAATTGATAATCCAAAAAATAAATGGTCAAGAACATATAATACAGCTGCCAATACAACGCTCCATCCAAAAACATAAACGCCACCATATGCAGCAAAAATTAGGATTAATCCAAAATATTCAAATATAAGGGCATTACGCTCACCAAACGTTTGAACAATGCGCCCAATAATTGGACCAAATAACATATTTGCAATATAGTTTATCAGAAATAATACTGTGACCTCATGAACTTGAAATCCAAACCGTTCGACCATCATAAATGCAGCAAAAACAATAAAAATTTGTCGCCTTGCACCTGCCATAAATTGAAGTGCATAAAATAACCAATACCGCTTTCGTAAAATTAATGTTGAATTTTGGATTGTTGGGCCCTTGAAGCTTGGGTATGCAAAATAACAAAACAAAGCTATTAAAATAGTAATACTACCACTAATTAAATAGAGTTTGTTATAATCCCACTCAAAATATTTCCATAAAATTGCAACTCCACCATATGCGATTAACGATCCTGCTGAACCTACGGCAAGAAGCCACCCTAATGTTTGAGGCGCTTTATCTTTGGGTATCCATTGCAGTTCTAAGCTTTGCTTAACAGTTTCATAATAATGAAAGCCAAGACTTGATATGAATGTTGTAATCAAGAGCCCACCAAAAGTGGGGAACCATGCAGTCACAGCAACAGCAAATCCAAGCATAATCAATGAAACAATAGCTAAGATTTGTTCACGCATCACCCATAGAACAACAATCACTGCAACAGCAAAGAAGCCAGGTATTTCTCTTACACTCTGAAGCCACCCTAGATCTGAACCATCAAAATTTGCACGTTCATGAACAAAATTATTCAATAATGCCATCCAAGTAGCAAAACCCATATGCATTCCAAAAACCATCAAAGCTAACAGAGCTATTGGTCGTCTCCAAAAAGGAAGACTATAAGCATTTTTTGTAAAGACGGTGTTCGTATTCAAATAAATAATTCCTGCTATGACAGACAACAAAATGAATTATGTCTGATATAATTCTTTAATGTTAAAAAACAAAAAGCCGCACAAAATTGTACGGCTTTAAAAAATTCTTTAATTCTGAATTTAGTTTTTAGCGTAATATTCAACAACTAAATTTGGTTCCATAATTACTGGATACGGCACATCAGCAAGAACTGGAGTACGCACAAATTCAGCTTTCATTTTTGATGAATCAACATTTATGTATTCTGCAAAATCACGCTCAGCAGATGCCAAAGCCTCAATTACTAATGCCATTTGACGTGATTTTTCACGTACTTCGATTACATCACCTTCTTTAACTCTGTATGAAGGAATATTTACTTTTTTACCGTTAACAGTCACATGACCATGGTTTACAAACTGGCGTGCAGCGAAAACTGTTGGTACAAATTTTGAACGATATACAACAGCATCTAAACGACGCTCTAGAAGTCCTACCAAGTTTTCACCTGTATCACCATTTACTCGGACAGCTTCTGCGTAAATACGACGGAATTGTTTTTCAGTTAAATCACCATAATAGCCTTTAAGCTTTTGTTTGGCGCGCAACTGAATACCAAAATCAGATAATTTTTGTTTACGACGCTGACCATGCTGGCCTGGTCCGTATTCACGACGATTAACTGGAGATTTAGGACGACCCCAAATGTTTTCACCCATGCGGCGGTCTAGTTTATGTTTGGCAGCTGTACGTTTAGTCATACGCTGGACTCCTTAAATTAAAATAAGAGCGCTTTCCTTTCCCTTAGCAGAAATGCTTTGGGCGACAGGCAACTTCTCACGAAGGCCACAAACACCAATATGGTCACCACTATGTAGCGATGAGCGGCTTATATAGGTAACAAAGGCAGAGTCAACGCTTTGTATATAAGTTTTTTTCATTGACCACGGCCAAATGGAATACCAAGATTACTTTATGATTTTCAAAGAACCCATATCGCATTTTCCAATACCATTTGATCCTATAATCAGTGAAAACATAACTTCGAAATATATTGATTTACCCTCTAAAACTCAGGATTTGTTAAAAGGTGTTGCCGGCAGTAGTTCCTATTTAAGGAAATTATTAGAACAACATAGTGATTGGCTATTGAAACATTGGCAACTCAGTCCTGATCAAATTGTTACAGCAGCCCGTCAATTAGATGGTGATATAAACATCGCATTGAGAACTGCCAAAGCAAGAACAGCTTTAGTTTTAGCATTAATAGATTTATCACATTTGCGCCCACTTGAGTGGATAACAGAAAAATTAACAAATTTTGCTGATTTTGCGGTTCAGACAGCCTTAAACGCTGAACTTGAAATTTGTGTTAACCAAGGCAAAATCAAAAAGAAATTTCTTGATGAAAATGAGTCAGCTGGAATGTTTGTTTTAGCAATGGGGAAAATGGGTGCACACGAACTTAATTATTCATCTGATATAGATTTAATTTTTCTTTTTGATAGCTCCTTATTCCCAGTAGACAAAGTTTCAGAGTATCGATCCATATTTATCAAAGTTACTCAAAAAGTTTTTTCTCTTATTTCCAAAAATACTGCATATGGATATGTTTTTAGAACTGATTTACGATTACGTCCAAACCCTTCAGTGACATCAGTTTGCCCCACAATGCAAAGCGCTGAAGCATATTATATACGTGAAGGAAGAACATGGGAACGTGCGGCATTTATAAAAGCACGTGTTTGCGCTGGAAATAAAAAAATTGGAAACAATTTCCTACTTCGGATGCAAAAATTTATTTGGAGACCAGAGTTAGATTTTGCAGCAATTGGAGAGATTGAACAGCTTTTAATCCAATCACGCCAACATAAAGAAATATCAGGTCCGATCACTGTTGAAGGACACAATCTCAAACTTGGTCAAGGTGGCATAAGAGAAATTGAATTTTTTGCTCAAGCCCATCAATTAATTTATGGAGGCAGACATCATGAATTGAGAGAAATCACGACACAAGGTGCACTTAAAGCATTAGCTGATCAAAAACGTATTACACCAAAAATAGCTGAAACTTTAATCACAGCATTGCGACAACATAGGAAAATAGAGCATCGGATCCAAATGCTTAGAGACACACAAAGTCATTCAATACCTAATAATCTTGAGGAGTTAAAACACCTTTGCGCACTAACTGGATATAATGAATTAGAAGACTTCAAAAAAGATATTAAAGTTCAATTACAAAAAACATATTCTGCTACAGAAACTTCATCTAGAATAATCAGCAATAATACTGAACCGACTGACCAACAAAAAATACGCTTTGACGAGTGGCGGAAACTACAGGCCTTCAAATCTGAACGAGCAGTTGAAGTTTTTGAAGCACAATTACAAAATATATGGAATTACGCTCAAGAATCTAAGAACCCAAACGAGGTATTAGATTATTTTGAGTATTTTTTATCAGGCTTAACTTCAGGTGTTCAATTGTTTTCACTTTTCGAACGTAGGCCAGATATTTTGAAAAAAGTTATTTATGTAACTAGTTTGTCAAAAGAATTAGCTGATGCTTTGTCAAAACAAATAAACGTTTTAGATGGACTCGCAGATTCTGGCCCTGACGCAATACCAAATAATTTAAAAGATTTTCAAAAAAGTTTAAATGCCCGTCTATTGGGTTCTAATGATTTTGAAGCCTCTTTAATTAATACTCGAGCCTGGAAATCTGAAGAGCACTTTAAAATTGTATTTGCTCAATTAACCCAAATCATAACATCAAAACGTGCTGAACAAGCTTATTCAGATTTAGCACAAACATGTTTAAACTTATGCTTAGAACAAGCACTTTCTGAAACACAAAGACGGTATGGGGAAATTGCTGGAAGTTCTGTAGCAATCTTAGCAATGGGTAAAATGGGATCTCAAGAAATGAGCTGTACTTCTGATTTAGATATAATTGTGATTTATGACGGAAATCCAGACTCAGTTTCTAGCTTCAAAGAGTTAGATATAAGAACTTATTTCCAAAAAGTTACACGGACTTTAATAAGTGGTTTATCTTCATCAATGTCTTACGGGAGATTATATGAGGTTGATATGAGGCTTCGACCTTCTGGTAGAGCTGGTACTGTCGCTACAAGTTTAGACGGCTTTATAAATTATCAAGAAACCAAAGCGTGGCTATGGGAAAGGCTTGCCTTAACAAGAGCACGGGTTGTAGCAGGAGATCAAAAGCTTTGTAATGAGATTAATAGAGCCTTGATAGATATTCTTGATAAAAAATTTGATCCAAGAGAAATATGCATTGAAGTAAATGAAATGAGGCAACGGATTTCAAAGTTAGAAATTGATAAAAAACAAAAATGGCCAATTAAAAAACCACTTGGGGGTATCTTAGATTTGGAGCTTCTTGCCCAAAGCCTGACATTATTAACTAATGGAAGAAATCATAAACCAGCTAACCAGCTAAAAAATGCTTTTGGTAAAAAAATACTTTCACAAAAGGACTTTGATGTTTTATTCGAAGCATTGGAACTCTTCACTTCTATTGAACATTTGAAAAGATTATTGGGTATGAAAAAATTTAATACAGATAATCTTAGTGCTCCAGCTATTGAATTATTTATGAATAATACCCACCTTGAATCAATTGAATATATTGGGCAAAAAATCGAGAAAAGTTTAAGCGGTAATTGTAAATTAATAGAAAAAGTAATGAGTGGTTTTAAATAAATATCAATTAAATAAAGACCCCTCACAATTTTTTAATAATCCACCTTTAGCTAACTGGCCCATATGCCAAGTTAATACCTGATTACTAGATAATACAGGTTTTCCAATTTTTTCTTCAATACGTTTTATCACTGGAAGAGTATTTAAATTCGTGCATGATAAGAAAAGAGCATCAATATCTTGTCCCCCTAACTCTACAGCAGCTTCAAAAATTGATTGTGTACTAATTTTGACAACTTTTTCTTCTATTTCTTCGTTGAAGCTTCCAAATGTTGGCGTCTCTATACCTGATAAAAGTAAAGTTTGGCGAAGCCCAGAGCTGACTGTTTCAACATAGGGTGATAAAAAACCAACTCGCTTTAAATTAAGATATCTACACGCAGCTATTAAAGCACTCACAGGTTCTGTAACATGTGTAGTTTTGCAGCTATCTTTTATAATTTTTGCAATATTATCAGCACCAATAACAGACGTACCAGAAGTACATCCATAGCCAACAACATCAAAATTAACCGCATTCGGGAATAAGGATACTGCTAATGGTAGATCTCTTTCCATTTGTTTTAAAGTGTCAGTAGATACGGTTTCTGCTGAAGGAATTCGCGAGATGTGAAGATTTACTTTTGGATCAAATTGTTGCCGCGCATCTAATTCAATTCTTTGGTCAGCTTGCAATACAATCAAGCCCATCGATGGATTATAATTTTCTTCCAATTTATATGAAAAATTATTCATTCAATAATTACCATCTCTTTATAAAATGTTGAAAGTTTTTCTGCACCGTCTTTTCGAATTACAATATTTTCTTCATGAACCATAATGCGACCATCTATAGTTTCTATTGATGGTTCTAATGTTAAAACCATTCCTTCTACGATTTCGGTATGATCATCAGGAATAAAAGATGGCCATTCTGTCAATTGCATTCCCAATCCATGACCAAATCGTCCTGCTTCTAAAGCTTTTCCTGCTCCTGTAATTTTTGCCATTGCATGGAAAATATCCGCAGCTGTTGATCCACTTTTTGCAACTTCTAATCCTGCCATAACAGCATCAACTAAATAACCATGACAAGAAATAACGCGGGGATCTGGCTTACCCATAGAAAAATTTCTATCAAAATCACAAAAGTAACCATCCCACATTAAACCAGTATCCAACATAAGAATATCGCCATCCTTAATTTGAATATCTGCAGCTGGAGAAATAACATCATAGTAACCCCCAGCGCCTAGTCCCATTGAAACATAAGGAACACTATCCGCACCTGCCTGCAAACACACAGATTGAAATTTACGATTTATATTTGATTGTGTCATTCCTATTTCTGCAAAATCTTTAACTGAATTAAATGCATTGTCAGCAATACTACATGCATGCCTAATCTTGTTTATTTCAGCTTCTGACTTCACCATGCGAAGTTGACGAACAATCCCATTATCAGATGATATTTTTACTTTTTCAGATAACTTTTTCATATCCGCATAAGGCATACGAACATGAGACTCTAATCCATCTGGAATTCCAATTCTTCCATCTTTAGAAACTTCGTTTAAAGTATCAATTAAGAGGCCAATACCATCATCAACCATGTTTGGAGCAAGCCAAGTTCTAATATCATCTATCCAAGTTGAATTCATCAACGAGTGACCAATACTTGGTATTACAGCGATTGGCTTTCCAGAGACTGGAACGATTAAAAACCACGGCCGAGCAGGGCTTTGCCAGAATTGAGTAAGAAATCCTGTGAAATAACGAACATCGGGTTCAGTTGTAAGCAACAAAGCTGATAAATCATTTTTGGCCATTAAACTTTGAGCGTTACTAACACGATTTTGAAATTCTTTATCTAGAAAACCCCTCTGCATTATTCATCTGGTCCTTCTGATAATATACATAGAACACGTGCATCTGATGGAAGATCTGACATCGTCATGGCTGCTATGCCTGCACCTCCTGATGACGATGTATCTAAGTTATATTTTGGTAGTACTTGTATTGCATCCAAACATTCTTTTTCTGTAAGAGTTACAAAACTATTAGCATCTCTTGATAATCCAGCTAATGCTATCAGTGACGCTTCTTTGCAATCAAGTCGGCCCATATCAGAAACTGGGCCTGAAGTAGAAACAAATTTTCCCTCAATAATTGAATTTGTTAAAGCCGGTGCGAATGCGGGTTCAACAACAGTGATCATAGGTGCATCGCCCCAAGCAGCTCTAAAACATGCAGCCATTGCTCCAGCCAAACCTCCAACACCAGCTTGTAAATAAATATGTGTAGGAACATGCTCTATTTGGTGAATAATTTCCGCTGCCATCACAGTATAACCCTCCATCAATCTCCATGGTCTGTCAAAATACCCATCCCATGAACTATCTGAAAGTAAAACCCAATCATTATCAGCAGCAGCTTTTTGCGCAGCAACCATTGAAGCTTCGTAATTTTCCCCTGCTCTAACAACAGTTGCTCCAATTTTAGTCAATCGCGTCGCGAAATCTTCAGGTACAGTGTCTGAAAGATAGACCACAGCTTTGGCACCAAATGCTGACGCTCCAGCAGCAACAGAAAGGCCATGGTTTCCAGCAGATGCAGTTATGTAAGTTGTGTTTGAAACATCTCCCTCAGCTGCATCGCTTGCTATCACATACGCAGCACCAAGAGCTTTGAAGCTTCCAAGCTTCATTCTATCTCTTTCGTCTTTAACATGAATTGATGCAACACCCAAACTTTCAGAAAAACTGTCAACAGATATAAGAGGCGTTTGGAAATGTGCAGGACATGTTTTTAACATTCCAACTGGGCGTGCACTATTTGTGCTAGGTAATGGCACTCCTGCCATTTGAATGCCAGTTTTAAAATACTGATTAGTAACATGTTGCATTAAAATTCCCTCATATTGGCTTATGGTATTAATAGAATAAATCCACAAACCTGACTAGTCACTTAACGACCTTGATTAAGCTGCAAACGCAAAAATATATTAAAAATGATTTTTATATTCACTTGGCGTTTGATTAAAGCGAGCTTTAAAAGCGCGTGAAAATGCACTGACATTTTGGTACCCAGATCTTAGAGCAACTTCACGAATTGGTTTTTCCGTTGCTTGCAAAAGGTGCCTACTAAATGACAATCTTATATTAGAATAAACTTGCTTGGGTGATTGACCAAGGTCTTTTAAAAAAAATCTGTGTAATTGTTTTGGGCTAATTTGTATTGTTTTTGCAATATTTGGTATTGTTAGAATATCTTCAATATTTTCATGCATTATTTCAGTAGCTTTTTGCACTTCTGGAATTTTATAAACAATATTTTTTTTGTACTCTTGAGGTAAATCAGTTCCACTTAAAAACATTGAGGCAACATCCAATGCAACTGTGACCCCATTTATCTCTCTTATAATAGACAAACTGAGATCAAATGCAGCCATAGCGCCTCCACAAGTTCCTATATTTCCATCGAGAATATATTTTTGCCGTTCAACATCAACATCCACAAACTCTTCTGAAAATTCATCAATAATATCCCAATGAGCCGTGGCACGATGATTATCTAATATACCAGCTCCAGCCATCATCCATGGCCCAGTATCTAATCCTATAATATTTTTATAGCGCTTCACTGATGCACGAAGAGCTCGCCTGGAAACAACATTATCATGCTTTCGAAAATCGTAAGAAGCGATAATAAACAAAAAATCTGCACGTTTAGTTTCACCAAATTTTTGATCTGGCATTAACCTCAATTCACTGGAACTTTGAACAGATAATCCATCAAGTGTTACAAAATTCCATTCATAAACATCATTTGCACTTAAAGTATTTGCTGCTCTGAAAGGTTCTAAGGTATTCGCCATACAATGATTTGAAAAACGATCATAAACTAAAAAATCGATTGTAATGGGAAAAGATTTGGGAGTTGGTAAATTTTGCATATATTATGTCTAATAGTGCATACTTACTTAATGCAAGAGGATTACGATAATTTATAATAATCAAAGGATATTAATATGCCCCTCTCAATGAACTCAAAAGTATTCATCACTTGCGCAATCACAGGCTCAGGAAGTTCACAGGACAGAAGCCCTCATGTGCCAAGAAGTCCAAAAGAAATTGCAGAAAGTGCTATAGCAGCTGCAAAAGCTGGTGCTGCAATTGTTCACTGCCATGTTAGGGATCCTGATACAGGTGTGCCATCACGTGACTTAAAGCTTTATCGTGAAGTAACTGACCGTATTAGAGAATCTGAAGTAGATATGGTTCTTAATCTAACAGCAGGAATGGGTGGCGATATGGTTTTTGGATCTCCCGACAGCCCATTACCACTTTCAAATTCAACAGACATGGCTAGTGCTGAAGAACGTGTGGCACATGTAGCTGAATGCCTACCCGAAATTTGCACCCTAGATTGTGGAACAATGAACTTTGCAGAAGCAGATTATGTAATGACAAATACACCTGGCATGTTGGAAGCCATGGGGTGAATGATGGAAAGTTTAGGAGTAAAACCAGAAATTGAAGCCTTTGATACTGGGCATTTATGGTTAGCCAAAAACTTGGTGGAAAAAGGAATATTAAAATCTCCAGCACTTGTTCAATTATGTATGGGAATCCCTTGGGGTGCACCAGATGATTTAAATACATTCATGGCTATGGTTAATAACGTACCAAATGATTGGAATTGGTCTGCATTTTCCATTGGTCGCAACGAATTGCCATATGTAGCAGCAGCAGTATTGGCAGGTGGTAATGTGCGTGTTGGATTAGAAGATAATTTATGGTTGGCTAAGGGCCAATTAGCTACCAATGAAGCACTAGTAGAACGTGCTGTAACTATAATAGAAGCTATGGGCAGCTCAATCATGACCCCAGAAGAAACTCGTGAAAAACTAAACCTTGTAAAACGGTTACCCAAATGAGTGAAAAGCGAGTAGTCATAACTGCAGGAGCTGCAGGAATTGGCTTGGTCATAGCAAAAAATTATCTTGCAGAAGGAGCAAAAGTTGCAATTTGTGATATTGATCCAAATGCGATCCAATCATTCAAAAAGACATACCCCAATTCACTAGCTGTGTGCGCAAATGTAACTGACGAAAAAGAAATGGATGATTTTTTTACTGCATGTGATGAATTCTTAGATGGTGTTGATGTCGTAATCGCTGGTGCTGGTATAGGTGGTCCTGCAGCTTTAATTGAAAATTTAAAATATTCAGATTGGAAAGATACAATTGCAACAACATTGGACGGTACTTTTTTATTAGTTCGGTGGGCTGCAAAACATATGCGCAAAAATAAATCTGGCTTGATAATTCTTTTATCATCATCTGCAGGATTGTTTGGTTACCCCTATCGCAGTCCATATGCTGTAGCAAAATGGGGCATTGTTGGATTAACCAAAACATTAGCAATGGAAATGGGCAATGATGGTATTCGTGTAAATTGTATATGTCCTGGAGCTGTAGAAGGTGATCGGATGGATCGAGTTGTTCAAAATGAAGCTAAAGTCAGAGGTGTCGACGAGCAAAAGGTACGCGATGATTATGTTTCAGCTGTATCTTTGAAAACATGGGTTACTGCAGATGACATCGCGAACATGATTCACTTTTTAGATAGTCCATCTGGTATAAAAATCTCAGGTCAAGCTTTGGCCGTTGATGGCCACACTGAAGCTATTACATAGCATTAAACAAAACTTAATTAAGACATTTATAAAATGAGAAAAAAATGAGAAAAATAGCAGCAATAATTGGTGGTGGCGTCATTGGTGGAGGCTGGTTAGCACGATTTCTTTTAAATGGATGGGATGTAAATTTGTATGATCCAGATCCTGAGTCTGAGCGCAAAATAAAAGCAGTTTTGGAAAATGCACGACATGCTTTACCAATGTTATACGATGTAAATTTACCTGTTGAAGGATCACTTAATTTTTGTGAAAGCATAAAAGACGCAGTTGAAGGCGCTACATGGATCCAAGAAAGTGTGCCCGAAAGATTAGACCTTAAACATAAAGTATTTAATGAAATAATAAATCATGCATCTTCTGATGCAGTTATTGGCTCCTCAACATCAGGTTTCAAACCATCAGAGCTTCAAGAAGGATCTATAAGACCTGATTCAATTATTGTTACACACCCTTTTAATCCAGTTTATTTATTACCATTGATTGAATTGGTTCCATCCCCTGCAAATTCAGAAACTATAATAAATAAAGCAAAAGAAATATTAACTTCCTTAGGAATGTTCCCATTACACGTAAGAAAAGAAATTGATGCACACATTGCAGATAGGTTTTTAGAAGCTGTCTGGCGCGAAGGTTTATGGCTCATAAAAGATGGAATTGCCACAACACAAGAAATTGATGATGCCATTCGATATGGTTTTGGTTTGCGATGGGCTCAAATGGGATTGTTCGAAACTTACAGAATAGCCGGAGGGGAAGAAGGAATGGCACATTTCATCTCTCAATTCGGTCCGTGTCTACAATGGCCATGGACTAAACTTATGGATGTTCCTGAACTTACTGATGATTTAATTGAGCAGATCGCTAACCAATCTGATATGCAATCAGGACATAAATCTATTCGGGAACTAGAGAGATTACGTGATAACAATTTAATAGCAATACTTCGATCATTAAAGAATGAAAATACTGCTGCAGGTGCTTTAATTAATAATCACGAAAAAACTATAAAACCAGAATTGCCATCAGAATATGATGATCCCATTACTACCATCAATAGAGTCATTCCAAACGATTGGACAGACTACAATGGACATATGAATGAAAGCAGATATGGACAAATTTTTTCTGATGCTGCTGATATAATCATGAAAACGGTGGGGGCAAATGAAGCATACATTGCATCTGGATTAAGCTATTTTACCGTAGACATTGCAATTAAGTTTTTGGCCGAGACCCATGCAGGATCAAACATTCATGTAAAATCATATATTCTACAGGGAGAAGGAAAAAAAATGCGTTTATTCCATCAAATGTATGGTGAAGATGGCACATTGATGGCTACTGGGGAGCAAATGTTAATACATGTAAGCCTAGAAACAAGGCGCGCATGTGAACCACGAAAAGATGTTCTCAACAATTTAGAAAGAATTGCAGCTGCTCATAGTAAAATTGAAGATCCAAGGGGAGGCAAACAATGAATTTTGGCTTATCACAAGAGCAAGAAATGATCGTTGATACTGTACGTGATTTTGTTGAAAAAGAAATTTACCCTCATGAAGCTGAAGTAGAACGAACTGGAAATGTTCCTCTAGAATTAGGCCAATCAATAAAGCAAAAAGTTATAGATTTGGGGTTTTATGCATGTAATTTTCCTGAAAGTGTAGGCGGCGCAGGTTTAAGCCATCTTGATTTTACACTTGTAGAAAGAGAACTTGGTAGAGGCTCTATGGCTTTAACTCACTTTTTTGGAAGACCTCAAAATATCCTTATGGCATGTCGTGATGAGCAAATAGAACGCTATCTTCTACCAGCCGTAAAAGGTGAGATCACAGATGCATTGGCCATGACTGAGCCAGATGCAGGTAGTGATGTTCGTGGAATGAAATGCAGCGCTGTATCTGATGGTTCAGATTGGATTATTAATGGATCAAAACACTTTATATCTGGTGCTGAGCATGCTGATTTCTTCATAGTATTTGTTGCAACTGGTGTTGACGAAACACCACGTGGTCCAAAAAAACGGATTACTACATTTCTCGTAGATCGCGGAACAAAAGGCTTTGAAGTTCGAAATGGGTACAATTCAGTTAGCCATAAGGGATATAAAAATTGCATTTTAGATTTTGATAATTGTCGTTTACCCAAAGAGGCTGTTTTAGGCGAAATTGATGGTGGATTTGCGGTAATGAATGAATGGCTTTATGCAACAAGAATAACTGTTGCAGCATTTTCAGTTGGTCGAGCTAGAAGATGCTTTGATTATGCACTAAATTATGCTGCAGAACGAAAACAATTTGGTCAAGCAATTGGAAAATTCCAGGGTGTAGGCTTTCAAATTGCTGACATGATTACAGATATAGATGCTGCAGATTTATTGACATTAAAATCTGCTTGGATGCTTGATCAGGGACAACCATCAAACCGAGAAATCGCAAGCGCAAAAGTATTTGCATCAGAAACTTTAGCAAGTGTAACTGATAAAACATTGCAAATATTTGGTGGCATGGGCTTAATGGATGATTTTCCTATTGAACGGTTTTGGAGAGATGCTCGCGTAGAACGTATTTGGGATGGAACATCCGAAATACAACGCCATATTATTAGTCGTGAATTGCTACGCCCATTGGGTGCATAGATGAGTAACCTTGGAAGCTTACTACATCCAAAATCTATTGCTGTAATAGGTGGCGGATCATGGTGTGAGAATGTTATTGAACAATGCAAAAAAATGGATTTTCAAGGCCCAATATGGGCAGTCCATCCAAAACGTTCTGAAATCAATGGAATTCCTTGCTTCAAATCTGTGGAGGATCTTCCATACGGACCAGATGCAAGTTTCATAGGCGTGAATAGATTCACAACAATTGAAGTAATAAGATCACTAAACTCCATAAAAGCCAAAGGCGCTGTTTGTTTTGCAAGTGGGTTTTCAGAGTCTGTATCAGAAGATGCAAAGAGTGCTGATTTAGAACATCAGTTATTATTGGCTGCTGGCGAAATGGCTATCTTGGGTCCAAATTGTTATGGATTTATAAATTACCTTGATGGTTCACTTCTTTGGCCAGATCAGCATGGTGGCGAACGGGTGGAAACTGGTGTAGCCATTATTACACAATCCTCAAACATTGCTATCAATTTGACGATGCAGACACGAGGACTTCCAATTGCTTTTATCTCTTCTGTAGGGAACCAAGCTCAAGTCAGTTTAGCAGAAATGGCTACTGAATTTTTGAAAGATCCACGTGTAACAGCTTTAGGCCTTCACATTGAAGGGATCAAAGATGTAGTTGAATTTGAAAGTATGGTACAGATCGCCAATAATCTAGGAAAACCCATAATTATATTAAAAGTTGGAAGTTCTGATCAGGCACGGGCTGCGACGATTTCACATACTGCTTCAATCGCCGGCAGTAACGCCGGCGCTACTGCTCTATTCAGCCGGTTAGGTGTAGTTCAAATACAAAATCTAACTACATTTATAGAAACATTAAAATTAGCTCATGTGGTTGGTGAGCAACCAAATAATAATGTCTTATCAATGTCATGTTCTGGAGGTGAAGCAAGCTTGATGGCTGACATCGGCCAGGCAGTTGGAATTAATTTTCCACCACTAAGCAAAAATCAATCTGCAAGGTTACGAAATACGTTGGGAAAAATGGTCAAATTAGCAAATCCATTAGATTACCATACTTATATATGGGGTAATTGGGAGGCAATGACCCAAACTTTTATTGCTGCACTAAAAGACTCAGACTGTATTGGCTTATTAGTTTTAGACTTCCCACGCATTGATCGGTGTGACCCACAAATGTGGGTTGATGTCATCCCCTCTCTTATTGAGGCAAAAAACAAAACAGGATGTCAGATTGGAGTTGTTGGTTCCATTTCAGATACTTTACCCGAAAAGATTGCAAAAGAATTATTAGAAAAAGGTATTATTCCGTTTGGGGGTATCGAAAGTGCTTTAGATTCCATTGCCAAATTCGCAACTTATTCAAAAATGAAATCTGAAAATATTTTACCACCAATCATCCCATTAAATTTAAAAGTATTAACTGAAGCGACAGCAAAAAAAATGCTTGGTGAATTTGATATCCAACTGCCAATTTCACAAACTGTAACTAATTATGAAGATATCGAAGATGCTGCAAATAAAATTGGATATCCAGTTGTCTTGAAAGGCGAAGGTAGCGCCCATAAAACCGAAGCAGGACTTGTTGCATTAAATTTACAAAATCAAGCTGAGATCCTTAGTGCAGCAAAAGTTATGCCAAGCAATACATTTTTAATTGAAAAGATGGTTGGTGATAGTTTATTAGAACTGTTAATTGGAATAGTCTTAGATGAAGCTCATGGCTATGTTTTAACAATTGCTTCAGGTGGAAAGCTCACTGAAATATTTCGTGATAAAATTTCTTTATTAATTCCAGCAAATAATGAAGAAATTTTAAAATCATTAAAAAAACTCAAAATGTGGCCATTATTTTTAGGATATAGGGGAGCACCATCTCCCGATATAGATAGCATATTAAAAACCATTCAAAATGTTCAAAATTTCGTTATTTCCAATCATGGAAAAATATCAGAAGTTGAGATCAACCCACTCATATGTAGACAAGCAGATGCCATTGTAGCTGATGCATTAATAAAAATAGGAGAAAAAAATGACTGAAAGCCCTATCAAAACAATACAAGAAGGTCATGTTTTAGAAGTCATTTTAGATCGGCCAAAAGCTAATGCCATAGACCTAAAAACAAGTAGGATTATGGGAGATGTTTTTGCAAGTTTTAGAGATAATCCAGAACTCCGTGTGGCTATAATTACAGGTGCTGGTCCAAAATTTTTCTGTCCAGGATGGGATTTGAAAGCTGCTGCTGATGGTGATGAAGTAGACGGCGATTATGGCCAAGGTGGTTTTGGCGGTCTTCAAGAATTAAAAAATCTAAACAAACCCGTTATTGCTGCAGTAAATGGCATTTGTTGTGGGGGCGGATTAGAGCTGGCATTATCTGCAGACATTATTCTTTCTGCAGAGCATGCTCAATTTGCTTTACCAGAAATAAACTCAGGAACAGTTGCGGATGCAGCTTCGATAAAGTTACCAAAACGTATTCCTTATCACATTGCAATGGAAATGCTTTTTACAGGAAGATGGATAGATGCTGAAGAAGCTGCACGTTGGGGATTAATAAATCAAATTCATCCTGCAGAAAAATTAATGGATGAAGCACGCAATATGGCAAAAATTTTGGCCGCTGGGCCACCTTTAGTTTACGCTGCGATTAAAGAAGTCGTTCGTGAAGCCGAGAATATGAAGTTTCAAGATGCATTAAACACTATTACATCAAGTGAGCTTCCCACTGTGAAAACTCTTTATACATCAGAGGATCAACTTGAAGGTGCAAAAGCATTTTCAGAAAAGCGCAAACCAGTTTGGAAAGGCAAGTAACAGAAATAAAATTTTAGAACCAATCTTGGCGTTTAAATCAAATATTATTTCTTAATTCATATTTCTGGATCTTACCTGTTGCAGTTTTTGGGAGTACTCCAAATACAACCTTTTTAGGGCGCTTAAAACCAGCAAGATGATCACGACAAAAGGATATAATTTCGTTTTCGGTTACAGATTTTCCATCTTTTAACTCAATAAAAGCACAAGGTACTTCACCCCACTTTTCATCTTTCATTGCAACAACAGCAGCTAAAGCTACAGCCTCATGTCGGTGTAAAATACCCTCAACTTCAACAGATGAAATATTCTCTCCGCCTGATATGATTATGTCTTTTAATCTATCTTTAACTTCAACATAACCATTTTCATGCATTACGGCTAAATCTTCAGATCTAAACCATCCATCTGTAAAAGCTTCAGATGTTGCTTTTGGGTTTTTCAAATATCCCTTCATAACAGTGTTACCACGGATTAGAATTTCTCCAAATGTTTTACCATCTGCTGGGACATCTTTTCCGTTGGTATCAACTACACGCAAACCATCAGTATGGACCATTCCTGCTCCTTGCCGTGCTTTCATAATTGCACGTTGATCTTGCGGCAAATCATCCCAATCACTATTCCAAGTAGACATAACTGTGTGTCCATATGTTTCAGTTAATCCATAAACTTGCGTAACATTAAAGCCAAGTTTTTCAATGCCTTCTAAAACTGCAGCCGGAGGTGGTGCACCTGCTGTCATTACATTTACTGTATAATCGAAATTTTTTCGATCATTATCATTTGCATTTAAAATCATTCCTAAAACTATTGGTGCACCACCAAAATGCGTAATGCCATGTTCACTAATTGCATTGTAAATTACTGAAGGTGTAATAGCTCGCGTGCATACAATAGTTCCAGCTAAAGCAGCCATAGCCCACCCATGGCACCATCCGTTACAGTGAAACAATGGAACTGTATAAAGGTATTTTGGATGCCTTGGTAATCCCCAATCAGCAATTACGCCCATAGACATCAAATAAGCACCCCGATGATGATAAACAACACCTTTGGGTCGACCTGTAGAGCCTGAGGTATAGTTTAGTGCAATTGCATCCCATTCATCTGTAGGCATTTCCCAATCTGCACTTTCCTCACCTAATTTAATAAAATCAGTATAATCGATTGTACCAATCCGATTTGGATTTAGATTGTCTTGCAAATCAGCAATATCAACTACAAGTATATCTCTACCTTTAATCGCTTCTGCAGCTTGAGGAGCAAGTTCACCATCAACAATAAAAACCTTAGCTTCTCCATGACCAAGAATATATGAAATAGTATCAGCGTCTAAACGGGTATTTATAGTATTTAAAATGGCGCCCGACATAGGAATACCAAAATGCGCTTCAATCATCTCGGGAGTATTCGCAGCGAGTATTGCAACCGTGTCACCTTTACCAACACCCTTCTTACTTAATGCAGATGCTAATTGAATTGATCGTTTATATAATTGCGACCAGCTATACTTACGACTTCCATAAATTACAGCATCACGGTCTGGAAACATCAACGCAGTGCGTTTTATGAATGAAAGCGGCGATAAAGCTGCATGGTTTGCAGAATTTTTTTCAAAATCGTCATAAATGCTCATCATGGCCCCCTAATTTCTTATAGCTTCACCA
>ERZ651776.1348-NODE-1348-length-29629-cov-7.603174_pt1 | contig 29629 bp, 34 predicted proteins | sample MGYA00514761_ERZ651776 | MGnify/ENA metagenome assembly ERZ651776
GCAGCCAGACGTGTTCGGAAGAAGACGGGATCGCACAGGCGGTGTCGAAGATTGCCGTGATGCGATCCCGGTCGAACCGGCTGTCGATTCGGTCCACATTCGTGGCGAAGGATGCGGCTCGATCAACGAGTGGGCAACCACGGAACTTGTTGAGCGGAGCATCAGTCGGCGCAGTGGTGTGCAGTTGTCGAAAGAACGTGCCAAGCATCGTGGCGGTGTTTGCCGGATTATTGAGAGTGTGGCCAACAGCATCGGCTCCAGCGAAGAACGGCGTGACCGACCACGGCCAGGGGTAGTCCAACGTTGGTGCACCGGCGTGGATGGGCGACGGAATGGGCATGTCGAGTTGAGCTGCAAGGATCGGCAACCACGACTGTTCGTGCAGGACCAATGGGGCGGCCACCTGTCGGTGCGGCACTCGTACGATCACATCATCACCCAGGCGGAAGTTAGTGTTGTCCCAACCCCGTGAGAGCTCTCGCAATGGGAGGTCGGCGAGGGCCGGGCATTGGTCGCGTAGCAGCGCTCGAACCAAAGGTTGCGTGATCTCGATCTCAGGTTCTGGACGGTTCGCCACCAGCGAAGGGTACCGCCGCCGTCCAGTAGCTTGCAGCCGACCGAGAGACCCAGGATGTGCGTCGACGGGTGGAGCTAGAGTCCCGAGTCGGCAACCGAGGTGCGCAACCGGCGGCCGTCTTCGTCAGGGAAGACGAAACAGATCACATTGCGGTCGCCTTCGTCGGTCCAGGTCTCAAAGCTCGGCACAATGGCGCCGATCTCAAGTTTCGATAGCACGTACTCCAGGCCAACGAACGACTCGAACTCGTCGAGGCACGCACGCTCGGCCCACCGACGCAACGTCTCTTCAGCAGGGGCGGGGTCGTCGTCGTCGGCTGGGTACTCCGTGAGGAAGTAGGCCTCGCGGTCATGGGGACCATCGCAACCTACGAGCGTGGTGATCTGCTGCAGGAAGTCAGCCCGGTCTTGATAGACGTACTCGTTGAAGCAGTCGCCTGCTGTGATATTCGATGGGTTTGTCGACACACCGGAAAGTTGTTCCGGGTCGCTGGCGTCGAAGGTGTCGGATGTTGGTTCAGCTTCGACGATGATCTCGGGTCCGATGGTTTCGCCGTCGGCGCTGCCACGAGCGCATGCCACCGCGGTGAGTGCGAGCGCGCACCCAAGTAGAAACCAACGCATGAGACGAGCGTAGAGTCTTGCCCCGCTAGTAGCTGGGCAAGGCCTGGTCAACGTTGACGAACGTAGACCACAATACGATCGCGAACGGAACAAGACCCACTGCGTACAACGTCCATTTGCGGTCGAGGCGATTGCCCATGAACCAGGCTGCGATCCAGATAAAGAGTCCAGAGATTCCCCACATGACGGCAGGTTTCACCTTTGTTGAATCGCCGTTTAGGCCTTCGCCAAAGTCGTCGGTGCTTTGTGTGGTTTGAGACGAAGCGAGTTCAGCCCCATCTCCGGTCAGATCCACGACGTCGGCCTCATCGTCAGCGACGACGTCGCCATCTACACCTTCGGCGGCGTCTGCGACTTCGGTGGTCGCCTCGTTGGCAGTGCCGGGTTGGGAATCGGCGCTGTCATCGTCTGCGCTCCCGAGACCAGCAGCGACGTCGTCGTCATCAGGCTCGATTGGATTGCCGTCGGCATCGACGCTTGGGTCATCGTCGGCCGCAACATCGTCGCCGATGATTATTTGTTCCTCTTCAGGTATCTCGGCGTCGCCGTCGGCAGCTTGGGCAGCAGCCGCTCGTGCGTCGATGTCTTCATTGGCGAGCGTCACTGCGCCGAGTTCAGCTGCGTCTTCGCGTGGAATGGTCGGTGCTGGTTCGCCGACAAGCTCAGCCTGCACGATGATGCGCTGACGCGCGCTGTACTTCGGATGACAAGCGGTCAGGGTCAAGATGTTCTGACCCTCCTTCTGGTCAAGTACCTGAGTGCCACTCGGGGCCACAATGAAATATCCAAGGTCGGGGCCTGCGGGGTCTCGGGGGTCTTCGAAACCGAGCACGCGATATTCGAACGTGCCCTGGGCTGTAGTCACGAAAATGGGGTCGCCAGGTTGTAGTTCATCGATCCGGTGAAACGGTGCGCCGTAGGTGGTGCGGTGTCCAGCAATGGCGGCATTGCCTGCTTGACCGGGATTCGGTGTGGTCTGGTAGTGGCCAGGACCCTTGCGCAGGTCCTCGACCGAGACGCCCTCGACAGTGATCTGGTCGACATTGATGTCAGGGATGAAGATACGGGCAAAAGCCTCGCCAGCATCGGGATACAACCTGGCCAGAATCTCCTGGCGCTCGGCGGTATCGAAGGTGCCTTCGAACAGGTCGGCAGTCGCATTGCCGACAGACCGAGGTCCAGAATCAGCGGATCTGCCGTCGTCGTTGGTGGCGTCGTTAGCGACGGCCAAAACTGCCTCGGTGTCGTTGGCGAAGATCTGACCACTCTCGATACGGGCTTGGCTCGCTCGGGCCTCCTCGACGAGCGACACAACGTCGGAGGTGTCGGTTTCGATCCCTGTTGATGCGGCGAACTCATTGCCAAGGTCGCCCTGTGCCGCAGCCGCTTGCAGGCCCGTGCCCCACAGCTGGTAGGCAACAAAGAGCAGAACGATTACTCCAGCGCTAATCAGTCCACGCCCAAGTGCGCCAAGTACTCGTGCCAATCTCATGCCCGACAGTATGGACCGGCGATGGCCCGCGACGGTCGCGGGTTGGACAGAATCTGGGTCAAATTTGTCACGTGAAAAGTCAGGCCTGTTCTGGGAATGCAGAGGCCTCGTCGTCGGGTTGCAGCTGGTCGCGGCCTCTGTGGTCGTGGCCCAAAATGAGAGCTGCTGAACTTTTGCAGCCCGTTCGGGGCACGGTCGTGCCGCCATCTGTGGCGCCCGTTCCGTTCAGATGAGGAACCGCAGTTGCCTCATCTCGCGGATGAAAGTTTCAGCCTTGATCACGTGATGGCCCCGAGTCGGGCACGTGTCGGCGGCCCGAGTCTGACGCGCTCGCTCGCGATGCATCGGCGGTTCGGTGCCGCATTGGCCGGTGGTGAGGCGTATCCTCGGGCGACGTGACGGAGGCAGACGTGGAGCATGCGGTAGAGGTACACGATGCCGTCGTTCTTCTTGACCGATTTCCGGCGTTAGCAGGGCTGAGCCTGACCCTTGATGCAGGCACCGTGACCCTGGTGCAGGGCCCGAACGGTGCGGGTAAGACGACTCTTTTGCGCATGATTGCTGGTTTGGCGCCGCTCGAGCGGGGTAGCGCAACCGTTCTTGGCCACGATGTGTCTACCCAACAGCGGCTCGTCCGAGCATCGGTCGGACTCCTTAGCCCTCAGACCATGTTGTACGACGACCTGACAATCGCGGAGAACCTCTCCTTTTGGTCCACGCTTGCTGGCCACGACGATGTCGATCCCATGGCGGCGCTCGAACGAGTGTCCATGACCGCCTTCGCTGACCAGCAGGTGGTCACGCTGTCGACCGGCCAGCGGCGCCGGGCAGCAATTGCCGTTGTCGCTATTCGGCGACCCCGCCTGTGGCTGCTCGATGAACCACACGCCGGTCTTGACCAGTCAGGCCGAGACATCGTCGACGGTTTGATCGAAGAAGCGATCGCTGCCGGCGCAACCGTTGTGGTCGCATCGCACGAGCTTGATCGTGTGCGACCGCTGGCCACCCACGTCGCCACGGTCGCTGGCGGCATCATGCATTCGTTTGAGACGACGAGTCGGGGCGACGCCGGTGCATGAGATCTGGGCCTTGGCTCGCAAGGACCTGCTCATCGAGGCCCGATCGAAGGTTGTTGCTACCCAAGTCGTGCCATTCGCGATGGTGGTGCTGATTCTGTTCGGCCTGGCGCTCGACGCGGACAGCCGCACACTCCGAGATCTGGCACCCGGCCTGTTCTGGGTCGCAACCCTGTTTGCTGGCGTGCTCACCATCCAACGTTCGGTTGCCGTCGAGACGCTCTCGTCAACGTTTGAAGCCCTACGCCTGTCCGGTGCTCCTGGCTGGAAACTGTTCGCGGGTAAGGCTCTCGCGGTTGGTGTGCAATTGCTCGCCGTCGAAGCGGTGCTCGCCTTAGGAATCGTGGTCCTGTATCGGTCTGAGTTCGAAGACCCTGTGCTTGTCGTCACGGCCGCCGTCGCCGCGACAATCGCGATCGCTTCGGCGGGTAGCCTTTACGGTGTGCTGGCTGTCGGGATGGGTGTTCGAGACACGATCTTGCCGATGCTGCTGCTCCCAATCATGATGCCCGTGCTTGTCGCAGCCACCCGGGCCTTCGGCGATGGTCTTGGCACGGCGGCACTCGATGGCTGGACGTGGACCGGACTCCTTGCCTTGCTTGCCATCATCTATGCAACCGTCGGTGCGCTTGCGTACGCCGTAGTAATCGAGGACACCTGATGACCATTACCTCCGCAGCGCCTCAGACCAACTCGGTGGCCAACAATCCTGGGTCCACGGGATCAACCGCGACCCGCGTGCTTGGACTCGCGTCTCTGGTGGGACTTGCGGTGTTGCTTGTCCTGGCGTTCGTGATCACGGATCCGGATCAGCGGGTGTTTGATCGGGGCGCAGATCTGGAACCGCTGCTGACCGGCCAAGGCGACGCTGTCCGCTTGCTCTACGTGCATTTCCCAGTCGCAATGGTCACCTATATCGCCTTCAGCCTGAACGCCGTTGGCAGCATCGCTGTGTTGTGGAAGAAATCGACGTGGTGGGATAACACCGCAGCGGCCGCAGCCGAGGTCGGCGTGCTGTTCTGTGGACTCACGCTGGTGACCGGTTCGATTTGGGGACGCCCAATCTGGAATACCTGGTGGAAGTGGGGCGATGTCCGCCTCATGACCACCACGATCTTGTTCCTGATCTTTGTGGGGTATCTGGCCTATCGCCGCACGATGACGGACTCACGAGTTCGCGCGAAACGCAGTGCCGTGGTCGGCCTTATCGGTGCGATCAATATCCCGATTGTCTACAAATCGGTCGATTGGTGGCAGAACCGCACGTTGCACCAGCAGTCAACACTGCGGGACCGGAGCATCGAAGACCTCACGCTGTTCGCCATGATCTTCGGCATGGTTGTCTTCGTGGCGATCTTTGCCTGGCTCATGATTCATCGCTTCCGCATAGGTTGGCTCGAACATCAGACCGAAACGGTCGGACTCGAAGCCGCAATTGAAGAACGCCGAGCACAGACGCCGGCGGCCATCCTCGACGCGGTGACTGATTCGCGACCCTCACATGAGACAGGATCTGACTAGTGGACTACTTGGGTTATCTCATCGCAGGCTGGGCAGTTGTGCTCGGCGCTGTTGCGGTATATGCCGTGTCGTTGATTCGCCGAGGCAAGGCGTTAAGTGCCCGGGTCCCCGCTGACCGACGTCGATGGATGACGACCGATGGCTGACGACACTGATTTCGATAACCCAGACATCGATAACCCAGACATCCCGAACGACAGTGGCCTCGATCTCACGCCCCGCGCCGTCGATGTGGCATCAGGGTCACGCCGCAAGCAAATTTTGCCCCTGCTGGTTCTGGCCGGCGTTGTCGTTGGCCTGGGTTTCGTCCTGCTACAGACCCTTGGTAGCGCAGCGCTGTTCTTTTATAACGCCGACGAGGCTGTTGAACGGCGAGACGAACTCGTCGAGCAACGTTTCCGCGTGCAGGGCACACCGTTCGGTGAACCCGTGGCGGTCGAGATCGACCGCAATGGTCGCCAAGAAATCGGCGTCGCCTTCCCGATCCGTTTCGACGGCAGCGTGGTCGATGTCGTGCACATTGGGTCACCCGCCGAGCTGTTTCAGCCGGGCGTGCCGGTCGTGCTCGAGGGCACATGGCAACCAGGTTTGCCCGCCGGAGTCGATTCCCTGGGCCAAGGGGCGAACGACGGCTGGCATTTTGCGAGCACCGAGATGATCGTGAAACACGACAACGAATACCGCAACGACAACGAAGAACGGATAAACGAGGCCGACACCGGCGGCTTCGCTCCTAAAACATGATCTTCGCCTCTTCCGAAGGGGCGTGTACCAGGTGCGCGTCCTTTGCTCCGCCGCAGGCTGAGAGCACACCGTGAACGTTGCCATCGGCGACGCTGGTGTCGTCGTCGCTTTTGTCGCGTCGATCGTGGCGTCGGTCACGCTGCTCGTCGCCCTACGCAACGATGATGCACGGCTTCGACGAACTGGTGTGCAGGTCGCCTGGCTAGTAGTTATTGGCGCAATTGTTGGCTTCGTTGCGTTAGAACGTGCGCTCATTACCCGCGACTTCACCGTTAAATATGTCTTCGACAACGGCAGTCATCGCACCCCGCCGATCTACAACTTCGCCACTGCGTGGGCCTCGCTCGAAGGTTCAATTTTGCTGTGGGGACTTGTGCTGGCCGGATACGTCGGGGTGGTGCTCACAAAGTTCCGCAGTCGCATCGCCGATCCGTTAGTGACCTGGGCGCTGGTTGTCGTGCTGCTGGTTACGGCCTTCTTCTTTGCGCTTATGCTCGGACCGGCTGACCCGTTCATCAGCGTCGAGCTGCCACCCGGTTTCGTCGACGGCCCTGGCCCGAACCCATTGCTCCAGAATAATGTGCTCATGGCCGTTCATCCCCCCATGCTCTACCTCGGGTATGTCGGATTCACCATTCCGTTTGCGTTCGCAATTGCCGCGCTGATCACGGGCCGAGTCGGCGAAGGCTGGCTTGTTGAGACCCGGCGCTGGACCTTGTTTGCCTGGGGTTTCCTCACGCTTGGCATCGTGCTTGGTTCGTGGTGGAGCTACGACGTGCTTGGATGGGGCGGCTACTGGGGTTGGGATCCGGTCGAGAACGCTTCGTTCCTGCCGTGGCTTACCGGTACTGCGTATCTGCATTCCGTGATGATCCAGGAACGACGAGGCATGCTGCGTGTCTGGAATCTTTCGTTGTTGTGCGCCACGTTCAGCCTGACGATTCTGGGAACGTTCATCACCCGTTCTGGTGTTCTTGAATCGGTGCACGCGTTCAGCGAGAGTTCGATCGGCCCGCTGTTCTTGGCCTTCTTTGGCGTGGTCGCTGCGGTGTCTATTGGTTTGATCGGCTGGCGTGGCGACCGGTTGCGAGCGCCGGGCCGCATCGACTCACCTATCAGCCGCGAGGGTTCGTTCTTGGCGAACAATCTGCTCTTTGCGGTCTTTGCATTTGTGATCCTGCTCGGCACGGTGTTCCCGTTGATTGTCGAGGCGGTGCAGGACGAACGCATCTCGGTCGGGGTTCCGTACTTCGAGCGTATGACAATGCCGGTGGGCATGGTCATGTTGTTCCTGATGGCCGTTGCACCGGTACTGCCGTGGCGTAAAGCAAGCGGTGAACTACTTCGCAAGCGGCTCGAGTGGCCAGCATGGTTCGCTGTCGCCTCACTCGTGTTGGCCGTGTTAGTAGGGGCTCGTGGCCTTACGCCGTTGATTGCGTTTACCTTGGCCGGGTTTGCAGCTGGCGCGGCGCTCCGCCAGATCGTTTTGGCTACCCGCCGTAACGGTTGGCGCGGATTGGTCGGCCGCACCAATGGCGGCATGATCGTGCACCTTGGTGTGATCATTGTTGCGATTGCCTTTGCGGCGTCGAACAGTTATTTGCGCCAGACCGAAGTCACGCTGACCGCGGGCGAGGCGATCGAGTTTGCGGACATGTCCTTCCAATACGAGGGCATCGAGATCCAGGACCTGGCAGAGAAACGCATCACCTCCGCGCTGGTAGTCGTGAATGGTGAAGAGCTCCGCCCAGCCATCAATCAGTTCTTTAGCGGGCAGTCGATTGGGACACCCGACACACTGGGCGGGTTCACTCGCGATACCCAGATCGCGCTCATTGCCCTTCCCGAAGATGATGACCAGGTCGTGATCCGTATCACCACGCAACCACTCATCGCGTGGTTGTGGATCGGCGGCGTGCTCATGGCCGTCGGCACGGTCTTCTCTGCGTTTCCACATCGACTGCATCGGCGTCCTACCGACCCGGTTTCGGCCGCACCTGGTGCTGTGGGTAGTCCTCCACATCCAGACGCTGACCATCTCAAAAACGCGGGTGATCCGGCCGACCCCATCGAGCCAGTTCCCGTCCCGAGCCCATGAACAACCCCGAATGAAGAATCGCAGCGCAATCGCTGCCGGGATCGTTGGCCTCGTGCTTGTGGTGCTGGTTGTGCTCTTGGCCACCAGCGATACCGAACGGACCGGTTCCGTGAACTTTGAAGTAGTCGGTGATGTGGCACCCCAGATCGAGGGCCCGACACTCGATGGTGGGCAGTACTCGTTGCGTGCCGAACGGGGCGACTGGGTTGTCGTGAACTTCTTTGCATCGTGGTGTGTGGGGTGTCGAGTCGAACACCCCGAGTTGGTGGCGTTCAGCGAACGGCACCAAGACGATGGGGTGCAAATCGTTGCTGTCATGTTTGGCGACACTGAAAACGATGCTCGAGATTTCTTTGAGGAACTCGGCGGGGACTGGCCAGCGTTAGTCGAGGACACCGGATCGATAGCGATCGACTACGGCGTGACAGCAGTTCCGGAGACCGTGCTGGTGTCACCGAGTGGACGTGTCGTGCAGAAATGGATTGGCGCTCGTGGTGTCACCGCAGACGCGCTCGACGCAATGATCGCTCAGCTCGAAGGGGGCGGCTGATATGGCCAGAACTGGCTTCAAAGAGCAGTGGCGATGGTTGTCGTGGGTACTCATGGCAATCGTTGGTATCGCTGCCCTCATCGTCGGTGCGACTGCCGATGGTGGCCCCCAAAGCGACGGCGAACGGATGTCGGAGTTGGCGTCCACAATTCGTTGTCCGCAGTGTCGCGGGCAATCCGTCGCTGAGTCCAACGTTGCCATTGCGCGCGAAATTCGGGGCGACATTCGAAACCGCATCTCGGCAGGTGAGTCCGACGACGATATTCGTCAGGTCTATATCGACCGCTACGGCCGTTCGATCGTGCTGAACCCCGACAGCGGCGGATTCACCGGCCTGGTTTGGATCGTGCCCGTACTTGCTGCCGGGTTGGCCACCGCTGCGATAGCGCTGGCCTTCCAACGATGGCGTATCGAAGCCAGTTCCGTCGCGTTCGCGAGCGACGAAGACCACGAACTCGTCGCCAAACTCCGACGAGAACGCCGGTGAGCGAGACAGCGGCCAAACCGTCGCTCGATCCCGATGTCTTGGCAGCGTTAGAACGCGAACGCGACTTCTTGTTGCGTTCGCTCGATGATCTCGATGCGGAGCGTGCCGCTGGAGACCTGGACACGTCCGACCACGCTGCACTAGCCGACGATTACACCCGCCGGCTGGCCGAAGTCGCTCGTTCGATCGACGAGGAACGGACGGCGTTCGATCAGGTCGACACCAAACTTGATATTCGCCAACGAGTGTTCACCGTGATTGGAATCGTGGTGCTTGCAGTCTTGGCAGGTGTGTTGCTGGGACAGGCCTCGGGCTTCCGAAGCCCAGAAGACAGCGTGACCGGCGATATCAGGCAATCATCCGCTGGTCTGTTGGCCGAGGCGGACACACTCACACGCGAGCAGCGTTGGCCCGAAGCCATCGAGGTCTATGACGAAGTGCTCGACGTCGCACCAGGCAATGTCGAAGCGCTGACCTACCGAGGGTGGCTTACGGCCAGGCTCGGCGACGACGAGACCGCGCTCCTCGACTTGCGAGAGGCGGTCGCTGTCGACCCTACCTATCCCGATGCCCGTGTCTTCTCCGCGATCGTGCTCGACAATCAACTGCGGTTCACCGAAGCCGCTGCGGAGCTCGCCGCCTTCGACTCGCTAGACCCGCCCGAAGACATGTTGATGCTGGTTGAACAGTTTGACTTGCGCGTTTCTGTGGCTGCAGGGCAGATCAATCAGGTGTTCAGTCCGCTCGAACCCGGCGAGACGGTCGACTTGTCACAGATAGACGCATCTCTCGACGTCATAGCTCGGGCAGGGGCGCGGCTCTCACAGCTGGGCGACATCGTGTTGGCACAGGCCACATTCAGTGCAGTGCTGGCCGAGGATCCCGAGCAGCTCATCGCTCTTGTTGGCAAAGGTCAGCTTGCGAGGCAAGCGGAAATCACTGAGCTGAATCCTGAACTGGCTTCGGAGGCCATGCAGGCCCTCGACGAGGCCGTGCGGCTGGCGACGTCGCAAGACGAACCGGTCATTCGGTTGTATCGGGCTGACGCTCGGCTTGCCCAGGGCGACGACGACGGAGCGCTCGAAGACCTCGAGGCCGTGGACCGCGACGTGTTATCACCGGACCTGCAGGCGCTCTACGACCAGCTGGCACGTTCCCTCAACTAGGCCAGCCCCACCCCAACATCTGTGAGCCTCAGACCGCGCATAACGCGGCGAGATCGTCCCAAATCATGGGGGAAGGGGGAGAGTCAGACGCCGTGATTGGTTTCGTACCAAGGTTTGATCGAGTTGTTGATCATTTCGATACGTTCGTCAAACGGGATGAACGCACTCTTCATGGCGTTTACCGTCATCCACCGAACCATCTTCCAGTCCCAGTCGAAGGCGGCTGCGCACGCGGCGAATTCGTGCGACAGGCTGGTTGCGCTCATGAGCCGGTTGTCGGTGTTCATCGTGATTCGGAACGACAGGTCGGTGAGTAGCCCGATCGGATGTTCCTCGATTGATTTCGCGGCGCCGGTGTGGACGTTGGAGGTGGGACAGACCTCGAGCGGGATACGGCGATCGCGGATATACGAGGCCAGCCTGCCCAGATCGACTGATCCATCTGCGTGCACCGTGATGTCATCGACAATGCGAACGCCATGCCCCAGACGTTCAGCGCCGCAGTACTGGATGGCTTCCCAGATAGAAGGCGGGCCGTACGCCTCGCCGGCATGGATCGTGAAGTGGAAGTTCTCTCGTTGGATGTACTGGAACGCATCGAGATGTCGAGTTGGCGGGTTACCCGCTTCGGCACCCGCAATATCGAACCCGACCACGCCCTGGTCTCGATGTCGAACCGCCAGTTCAGCGATCTCTAACGAACGAGCGGCATGGCGCATAGCGGTGACCAGCGTGCCGACCCGGATGCCCTTACCCGCAGAGCCGTCGGCAAAACCGTCGACGACTGCCTGGACGACGTCGTCGAGGCCCAGACCGTTTTCGACATGTAGCTCGGGAGCGAAACGGACCTCGGCGTACACAATGCCATCGGCCGCCAGGTCCTCGGCGCACTCGGCAGCAACGCGGTAGAGGGCATCGCGACTCTGCATGACACCAACGGTGTGGGCAAAGGTCTCAAGGTACAACGTCAGATCGAGTCGGCTCGCCCCTCGGACCATCCATGTCGCGAGTTCGTCGGGATTGCTCGTAGGCAGTTCATAACCCGAGTCTTTCGCAAGGTCCACTACCGTCGACGGGCGCAAACCGCCATCGAGGTGATCGTGAAGGAGGACCTTGGGTGCGACGCGTACTTCGTCGGTCGTGAGTTCCATACCAGAGTCTAATCAGGCGATGTAACGCTTCGCAGGAGCACCGTTGGTGGCGATGTAGCAGCGTAAACGACAGGGAAGGGAGGGATTAGGGAGTTTGGGCCGACGGGCGAGCGATAGCTGGTGGTTCGGGGTAATAGGTGCCGGACTCGATGCGGTCAGTGGAGTTGTCGAGCGACCAGATCGAACCTTTACCGCAGCCTCGGCCTTCGAGTCGGCTGCCCCCAACCTCAAGGTTGCGCAAGACATCAGGGATCACATCGCCGTGGCTGCAAAGCACGACGGACCGGCCGGTGAAAGAACGTACGTAGGCAATCGAGCGGGAGCTCGAAGCACCTTCGAAGAGTTCTGTTGCAATCTGTACCTGGAGTCCGAGTCGCTCAGCGAGCGGCTCAACCGTCTGGACACATCGCACGGCAGGGCTTGAAAAAATCGCCTCGACGTCGTCACAGGACCACTCGGCAGCGATTGTCTGCGCCTGGTGGCGACCGCCATCATCGAGTTCGCGTCGGTCATCGAACGGGTCGAGGCTGCTGCGGACACCTGCGACAGCATGACGGATCAAAAACAACGGCACGACTAAACGGTATCCAGCTTCACTCAAGCCGCCAAGCGCGAAACCCATTCGATAGCCTCAGAGACAGACATCAGGCGTATCGTCTGATCCGCACGAACCAGTTTCTCCCCGACTCAGAGGTACACATGGCCGTCACCGAAGCCGAAGTTATTGAAGCACTCCGGCCGGTCGAAGATCCCGAACTCCATCGCAGCATCGTTGACCTGGGCATGGTGAAGGAAATCACGATCACCGACGGTCATGTCAACGTCGTGATTGCGCTCACCATTGCGGGATGTCCGCTGCGAGCCGAGATCGACAATCGGGTCCGCACCGCAGTCGAAGTGCTCGATGGTGTCACCACCGCTGCTCCCGAGTTCACGGTCATGAACGACGACGAACGTGCTGCAGTGCGTCAGATGCTGCAAGGCGACCCATCGGCAACTGCTGGAAGTCAGGAAGCCCATGGCCACGCCGAAGGCCGAGCGATTCCCATGGCCGACCCGGCGTCCAAGACCCGTGTTCTGCTGATCGCTTCGGGCAAGGGGGGAGTCGGGAAATCTTCCGTTACCACCAACCTGGCCGTGGCCCTGGCAAACCGTGGCCACAAGACTGCCATCATCGACGCCGATGTATGGGGCTTCTCCGTGCCACGAATGCTCGGTATCGACCGGCCACCAGTGGTTATCGACAGCATGCTCATCCCGCCGTCGGCGCATGGCGTGAGTGTCATTTCTATGGGCTTCTTCGCCGAAGAAGACCAGGCAGTGATCTGGCGTGGGCCGATGCTCCACAAAGCACTCGAACAGTTCCTGACCGACGTGTACTGGGACGAACCCGACTTCCTGCTGATCGACCTGCCACCAGGCACCGGAGACATCTCGATTTCGATGGCCGGTTTCCTGCCTCGTGCCGAGGTCTATGTCGTGACTACGCCCCAGCCCGTCGCTCAAAAAGTCGCACAACGCGCTGCGACCATGGCTGACAAGGTGAATCTCGAAGTCCGGGGTGTTATCGAGAACATGTCGTGGTTCACCGGCGACGATGGCAAACGATACGAACTCTTCGGTGCTGGTGGTGGCGCTGAGCTCGCCGAGAAGTGCGAGGTGCCTCTGCTGGGCCAGATCCCACTCACACCAGCGCTTCGCGACGGCGCCGACAATGGCCGCCCAATCGTGGCCGTCGACCCCACGAGCGAGGCTGGAGCCATCTTCGCATCGATTGCTGAGACCATCGATGTTGATCTGGCGCCCAAACGCCGGTACAACGCTGAACTTAAGATCATCTGATTCTTTGCCGTAGGAGGCACCCATGGACATCCGTATTGGCATCGTAAATGCGCCCCGCGAGGTCGCCGTTGAATTGCCCGACGACAGCACTGCCGCTGACGTCAAAGCACTGGTCGAGGCTGCTGTATCAGCCGGCGCCGGCCTGGTGTGGCTCACCGACAAGAAGGGCCGCGAGGTTGGCTTCCCAGCTGACAAGATCGCGTACGTCGAAATCGGCGCCGCCGAAGACCAGCGCATCGGCTTCAGCTGACGGGTAGTCCGGCTTTCGACTCGTTCCTCGCCGAAACCCTGTCGGAGATCTGATTGTCTGTGGTCCCGGCGGGTTTGTGGTTTTCCCCGCTCGCCTTGGGCCGAGCAGTACGTACACGCGACACAACCCGGCCCTAGGGCCGGGTTGTGTTGATTGCGTGTTAGGTACTATGACCCAGTTGCTAGAGACCTGCTTGGGCCTCGGCTGCGGCGAGGCGAGCAGCGCGGCGTGCCGCAGCCCGTTGACGACGGATTACCCGACGTTCTTCTTCACCGAGCCCACCCCAGACACCAGCGTCCTGGTTGGTGTCTAGCGCAAACTGTAAGCAGTCCTCCATGCAAGGGCACGTGGTGCACACTTGTTTGGCGGCTTCAATCTGGTCAATCGCTAATCCCGTCGTTCCGATCGGGAAGAAAAGCGATGGATCAGTGTCCTTGCACGAGGCGTTTAGACGCCAATCGTGCTCGCTTGGGTCGTACTTCGGCATCGTTAGTGCCAATGGTCCCCCTCATAGACGCAGCAGATAACAGGCTGCCGCAATTTCCCCCTGGAGTTGGCCGAATTGGCCACCCACTATGAACATACCTCGGGTTCTGTTTGTCTCACAAGGCCCAATTGCCGCGAATCTCACGCAATTTTTCTGCAAATGTAGAGTGGGAAGCACGACCAGCAGGAGTTTCGGCAAGATGACAGCGCGACCGCAGCAAACCCCCGGTCCCATCGTGTGTGGCCATCGCGGCGCTCCCGCGGTCGCGCCTGAAAACACGCTCGCCGGCTTCGCAGCAGCGGCCGAGCGTGGTGCCACCTGGGTCGAATTCGATGTCCGTCCAACCGGCGATGGCCAACTAGCGATCCACCATGATCCAGCGACGGCCGCCGGGTCCCGGGTCGGTTCCACGGCCTACGCCGATCTGGACTTGTCGATTCCTCGTTTCGGCGATCTGGTCGCCTCTGCTCCGCACCTTGGTCTTGACATTGAGATGAAGACCGACGACATCGATATGTCGCTCGAGGCTTTTGCCGAACTGGTAGCTCACGAAATCGACACCCACTGCGCCGAATCGGCTGAACTGATGGTGACCTCCTTTGATGCCGAAGCACTGCGGTTGTTCCATGACAAGCGGCCAGATATCTCGACTGGGTTGTTGTTCTGGGAACGGCCCTTCGAGGAAGCATTGGCGATCGCGCTTGATGCAGGGCACAGCGCTCTCGCTCCGTGGATCAGGGTGCTTGACGCAGAGATGGTTGCGCGGGCGCGTGCCGTCTCACTTGGTGTCGTGACCTGGACCGTCAACGAACCTGCTCAGGTCGCGCTTGCCTCGTCGCTTGGTGTTGACATGATTATTGGCGATGACCCGGCCGTGATTCTGAGCCATCTGTAGCCATGCCTGCGCAGGTATCGAACATGCTCTGTGGGCTCACCTGTTCGATCTAGGCGATGTTCGACGGTGCAGCGTTCGTCGATAGTCCGGCCACCGTCAAGGCGTGGGCCGCTGATGTTGACGTCAAGCTGGCCAAGACCCAGGCCGTCATTATCGACCACGGTGGGGTCGAAGAAGTGCGCCCGGTGGTGGCGTACGCCCGAGGGTCAAGTGATGGTTGACGTGTCGATAAGGTCGGTACGGGCCAATCGCAGCGCATTGGGGTGGTGACGGAATGTGATCTCGTCGAAGTTGCCGATGAAATCGCCATCGACCTGCACCGGCACGGGGCGGCGAGCGCGAAGCGTGGCGGCGTCAAGATCTGTGCGTAGGTCGAGGAATCTATTGGCGGTGAGTCCCGCAGGAGGTCGGAGTGCATCGACGACGATTCGCAAGAGATGCGAACTACGCAAAGTGCGCAGGGTTACAACTGCGAGTCCACGATCGAGTGTTGCTCCAGGGGCCACATGGAGCGGAAGGTTGCCGAGATAGGTGTACGGATCGGTATTGAGACAGATCGTGAAGTAACCATCGTCGACCCGGCCGTCGGCGAACTCAATCGAAAATGCAGGTTCGCTGCGGTCGTAATGACGCAACCAGGTTTTGAGCGCGGCATAGACGAAGAGTGGGTGGTTGAGGTAACGCTTGAGGTCGCCTTGACGTTCGACCTGTTCGACGACAGCGGCATCGAAACCGACACCGGTGTGGAACAAGAAGTACCTGCCGTTCACGCTGCCGATACCGGCCGGCTGTATCAAGTCTTGTTCGATGGCAGCAAGCGAGTATTTGACGGCTTCTTGGGGTTCATCGGGCAGCCCCAACGTGCGACAGAACACATTGGTGGATCCGCCAGGCAGCGGCAACAGCGCACACTCGGTATCGACCACGCCGTTCGCTACCTCGTTGACGGTGCCGTCGCCGCCGAGCACCACGATGCCATCGATTCCGCGCCGGGCAGCGTCTTCAGCCAGTCGTGTCGCGTGATTACGACGAGTCGTTTCGACAACCTGAACGTCGTGTGACTCGCCAAGCGCACGCTGAACGAGGACTTGCGTCCGGGGCGAAACCGACGACGCAAACGGGTTCACAATGAGAAGAAGTTGCACAACAACCGCAGTCTCGCCCGGAACGGCGCAAAAAGAAATACGAATTTCACAGCCGTAGGGATTGTGAAGTTGTGCACGAGCGCCCCAGACTGCATACATGAAGGTTGCAGTTTGCGTGAAACAGATTCCGGACCCGGCTGACCCCGGTGCACTTGACCCGTCTACCAAGACGCTCAAGCGTGACATGAAGCTCATTCTCGACGAGTCAGATAGTTATGGCGTCGAGATGGCATTGCAGCTTGTCGACGCTGCCGGTGGTGGCGAAGTCACCCTGGTGTCGATGGCTCCCAACGGCGAGGTGAACGGTCTTCGAACCGCACTCGCTATGGGTGCTGACAAAGCCATCTTGATTAGTGATGAAGCACTGGCAGGTTCCGATGCGCTCGGTACCGCCAAGATTCTCGCCGCCGCTATTGCTCGTGCCGAGCCCGACTTGGTGCTTGCCGCCACAGAGTCGAGCGATGGCTACACCGGCACGGTTCCCGAGCAGATCGCCGAGCTCATGGGTTTGCCGTCGGTTACCTTCGCGAAATCGATCGAGACCACCGATTCTGGTGTGAACGTCAAACGTCAGACCGAAGCCGGCTTCGACGATGTGAGCTGCCCGCTTCCTTGTTTGGTGTCGGTGACAGCCGGTGTGGTTGAGCCTCGTTACCCGTCGTTCAAGGGCATCATGGCCGCCAAGTCTAAACCTGTTGATCAGCTCACGATTGCCGATCTGGGCATCGATGCTGGTTCCGTTGGTTGGGCTGGCGCAGGCCAGGGAATCATCGCTGTAGAAGAAGCGCCAGTTCGTGAATCTGGCGAGATCATCGAAGACGAGGGCGAGGCGTACCTGCGCATCGTGTCATTCCTCGAAGAGCTCAAGGTCGTCTGAGGAGGCTTGTTATGTCTGTAGGAACTGTTTGGGTATTTGCGGAGGTCGCCGAAGGTTCGGTCGCTTCTATCACTCTCGAAATGCTGGCCAAGGCCCGCGAAATCTCTAGCGACGTTGTCGCAGTTGTCGGTGGCGACGGCGATGCCTCTGCTGCCGAACTCGGTGCTCATGGCGCAACCAGCGTGCTCGCAACGGGCGATCTCGGTGGCGCACTGGCAGGCCCGTCTGTAGCTGGCGCAATGGCAGCTGCCGTCGAAGGCGGCGCTGCACCTGTAGCGATCATGTTTGGCACCACCTACGGTGGCCGCGACGTTGCAGGCCGACTCTCGGTCAAGCTTGACGCATCGGTCATCACCAACATCGTCGACCTTGCTGACGAAGACGGCCTTGTCGGCACCGAACCAATCTTCGGTGGCGCTTCACTGGTCAAGACCAAGTTCACGACCGACAAGCCGGGCATCTTCTTGATCCGCCCAAAGTCCTTCGAAGCATCCGAGACCGGCGGCGGCGCAGCAGCTGTAACCGCAATCGCTGTTCCTGACCTCGGAGCGACTGGTGCCGCCGTGGTCACCAACTCCTTCGTTGAGCAAACCGAAGGCCCGAAGCTCGACGAAGCAGCTGTTGTTGTCTCCGGTGGCCGTGGTCTTGGTGAAGCGGACAGTTACGCACTGGTCGAGAGCCTTGCATCAGCGCTCAACGCTGCACCTGGCGCAAGCCGTGCGATCGTTGACGCTGGCTGGGTTCCTTACAGCTATCAGGTTGGACAGACCGGCAAGGTCGTTAAGCCTGATGTCTATATCGCTGCTGGTATCTCTGGCGCCACCCAGCACCTGGTTGGGATGAAGGGCTCCAAGACGATCATTGCGATCAACAAGGACTCTGAAGCCCCAATCTTTGGTGTTGCCGATCTGGGTATTGTGGGCGATGTTCACAAGGTCCTGCCACAACTTCTCGAAGCTCTGGCAGCCCGAGCGTAATTCGCTTTTCGCTCGCTCCTTACGAAACGCCGCAGCCAAAGGCTCTGCGGGCGTCAGGAGTTGCGCTACAAATTGTTTTGCACATCTGCGACGTTGAACCTGCTTGGCGGGGTCAACGTCGCAGATCGCGTTTTAGTGAGCAGGGCTGGTGAGCAGCGTTAGTACGCAGGGATTTGGTGCTCGCCGACCAGGGGTGCGGCCACCTTGGCGCCTACACTTGGTGCGTGGCTGCATTCGCACTCAACCTCTTGGCGCTACTTATCGTGCTCGGATTGTGTTGGGGCGCCATGATGTGGCTTTCTGGGCGTTTCCACGGCCAACGCCAGCGCTCGAGCGTCGAGTACGAAACCGTGATCGAGTTTGATGATGCCAAAATCACCGGGCGAGGCGAACGAGATTTCGGCCGGGGCATCGATCCGGTGTCTGCGGCCTCGTCAGAGATGCCTTGTGCTGTCTGTGATGGCGTAGGCGCGCATAGCTCACAGGGAAAGCTTGCGCCATGCCCAGAGTGCTACGGCACCGGTGTGGTGAGGTAGGCACACCCCCAGTCCGCACACGACGGCGCTCGGCCTCAGCCTGCACCCGGCAGCCTGCACCGGGCAAGCTAAGAACTTTTCAGCGAAAGAGTGTCGAACGTTCTTCGTTTCCGCTTTGGACTCTCGTGACATACCCAGAACGAACGATCGTCCCGTGGGGTATGAATCAGCGAATGTTGGTGGCCAACGACCGCGTCGATCAGATGAGGCTGATCAGATGAGGTCGATCAGATGAGAGCGTTGGCGGAGTCGGTTAGACGATGGGCCACGGCCAACGACGGCCCGTTGGGTCGGTAGGGAAGTGGCCGCTACGAATGAGGATTCCCGCTCGGTCGAGGGTGGCCTCGACCTCTTCCTCGTCATCGAGTAGGTCGATGAGATCGTCACCCACACCAGCATCGACGAACGCGTTCAGGTCGGCGCGAATGGCATCGGGGATCGGTTCGCCAGCGAAGTCCCACAGGACCGTACGTACCTTGAACTCGGCATGGAACGACAGTCCATTATCGATAGCCCAGATATGGCCGTCTTTGCCGAGCAACACATGGCCACTTTTGCGGTCAGTGCTGTTCGCCACGATGTCGAAGGCCGTCAGTTGTTGGAAGGCGCCTTGGAACTGAGGTTCGTCATTCAAGGTCAGGTAGTGCTCTTCGAAGTTGCACGGAATGAACAGCTGCAAGGACCCAGGTCCGACCGGCCCGTCGACAAGGACCGTTGGTGGCACCAAGTCCCACCCAATGGCTTTCGCGAGTTCGTAACACGCCACCTCGCGGCGGTAGAGGCCACTGGGGAAGTCCCACAGCGGCCGTTCCCCACGATGTGGCTTGTAGACGGCCTGCACGATCTGGCCGTCGCTCTCGACATCGCACAACAAGGTCGTGTTCGAACTCCAGGGCATCTGGCCCAGAACTTCGATCTCACCCTGACGCAGGATCTGCTCGGCCTGATCGTTCGGAATCGGTTCGCGATCGCGAAACGGTGATTCGTCGTCGCTCACCGCATCAATTCCAGCATGGGCACCAGCCGTCGCTGGTATTCAGCGGCTCGGTGCAATAGGGGCAGGGCGGCCGCCCTGCAGACACCAGGTTGGTGGCGTGGGTGACAAACGCAAGCACCTGACCTCGAGTCAGCTGGAAGCGGCTGGTTGCGGGAGAGTCGTCGTCGTCGTTCAGCATCATCTGCTCGGCCCATAAGGCGACCCGATCGCGACTCTCGACGTAGGCGACACCCATGGATGCCACAGCCCATTCAGGCTCGACAGGTGTTGCGAGGCCAGATGGCCCGGGCACAGAGCCAGCTTCGGGCTCGGGTAGATCGGTGAGCATGTTCGCCAGATACTCGGCGAGTGCGATGACCTGCTGCTTCTCGACCTTGAGCGTGACAATCTGGGTTCCGGCGAGCGCCTGGATGAAGAAGGCTCGGTCACCAGCGGGCCCGACGGTGCCAGCCACGAACGCGTCGACGTCGGGGAGATCGAATGAACGATCGAGCGAACTCATGATGGGACGAGGGAGGTCAAGTCATCACCGGTGGAGTTGACAGCAAGCACGATCGGCCCGGTCTGGCCGTACATGATCGCGGTTACGGAACATGGCGAGACGACGATCCGTTGGAACTGATCGAGGTGGGTGCCCATGGCAGAGGCAATCGCTGCCTTAATCGTGTCTGCATGCGAAACAGCGACAACCGTTTCGCCGGGGTGGGCGGCCACAATGTCGGTCAGAGCGCCGGTAATACGTGCTTGCATCTCCGGGAACGATTCGCCCCGGGGAAAGCGGAACCCGCTGGGATAACTCTGCACCGTGCGCCATTCGGGGAGTTTGCGTAGGTCGGCGAGGTTCTTGCCCGTCCAGGAACCAAAGTCGCATTCGTTCAGGCCATCCCGTGTGCGGATGCGGCATCCCGTTGCCTTGGCAATGGGGGCTGCGGTTTCCTGGGTGCGCTCCATAGGCGACGCATAGACCGCCGACACCTTCTTCAGTGCGCCGATGCGCTCGCCAGCCTTGAGTGCCTGGGCCAGACCTACGTCGCCCAAATGCAGACCTTTTGCTCGCCCAGGCAACACCTTGCCTGTCGTGGGAGTTTGGCCGTGACGCACCAAGAGAATGGTGGTCATTGCTGGTGGGGTGGATGATGTGCTCTTCTTACGTGCCATGTGGCTTCAAAAACTAGCGTTGTCAGCGTGAATGCACTGCACCAATTGGAGATTGAGGTCGAGAACTGTCGGCGTTGTCCTCGATTAGTTGCCTGGAGAGAACAGGTAGCGGTCGAGAAACGAGCGTCGTTCCGAGACGATGAGTACTGGGGAAAGGGCGTTCCCGGTTTCGGTGACCCTGCAGCTTGCCTCATGGTTGTGGGCCTCGCCCCGGCAGCGCATGGCGCCAACCGCACCGGGCGTATGTTCACCGGTGACCGCTCAGGTGACTGGCTCTACCGGGCCATGTATCGCGCCGGCTTCGCGAACCAACCAGAGAGCATCCACAAAGACGATGGCTTAGAACTCGCTAACGCGTGGGTGACATCACCGGTTAAATGTGCACCTCCAGCGAATAAACCCACACCCGACGAACGGGCCAGCTGTCGTCCGTTCCTTACTCGCGAGTTTGAATACTTGCGCGAGCTTCGTGTGGTCGTTGCGCTTGGGGGTATTGGGTATCAGGCAGTTGCCCAGCATCTGGGTGTCAAACCACGACCGAAATTTGGCCATGGGGTCGAGGTGCCGTTGGAATCAGGGCTCACAATCTTGTGCTCGTATCACGTGAGTCAGCAGAATACGTTCACCGGCCGCTTGACCGAGGACATGCTCGACTCGGTGTTCTCTCGCGCTCAAGAGATTGCTTCGACCGGGGTTCGATGAAATCCGGATAACCTTGCCGCCGTGTCTCGCCATGTTCGCCGCCCTGCCTTTAGCCGTTCTGCAAAGGCCGCTGCTTCATTGATCTTTGTCGTCCTTGTCGCTGCTTCCTGTAGCAGCGATGGGTTCCCTGAGAGTTACACCGACCAGGTGCAAACGCTCGATAACGGGACCGAGGTCAGCCTCGTCGAGATGAACTGGCTCGAGGGCTGCACCGTAGGCCTTGCCGACTCCGACCTCGCAAACGATGCCAACAACATCTGCGCCTGCAGTTACGCCGAGGTCTCTGGACCTGACGGTATTGCGTTCGACGAGTTCGTTGATCTCAACAACGAACTCAAAGGTGACCCCAACGCATTGGGCACCGAAGAATCTATGACGCCAGCCGAACGGCGACTGCTTGACATCGTCCGCGGCTGTATCGCTGGCAGCTGATCTAGTAGCCACAACCCAACGTTTCTGAACCGATCGGGCGACTCTTTCGCCCTGCGGGTTCAGAAAGCCAGTCGGTTACAAAGCCAGTGGGTTACAAAGCCAGTCGGTTACAAGGTCAGGCGGCTACTTCTTGCGGGTGGGGAGGCCAACGGCAGCCGAAGGGTTGGCCCACTCAGGCCAACGTTCGCGGCTCTTCTGAGAGAGGCGGCGCATCAGGTCGATGGCCGCGGGGTCATCATCGCCGGGGCGGGTGTCGATGACACCGTCCTTGATCATGCCCTCGATGATTGCCCGACCAAGGTCGGTGCGAACCACGGTGAGCGTCCAGTCGGTCTCGTTGCCTATCCCGCCGGTGCTGATGTCCGCGTGTTCCGCTGCGAAATCAGGGCAATGGGTGCAGCCTTCACGAGTCCAGGCATGGCATTCCTTGAGGTTGATCTCGTGATAGGTGCCATCCTTCATCCATACCTGGAAGACACCCTTGATGTTCATCTTGACAATGTCATCTTTGTTGATGCCATATTTGATGCCGAATAGCTCATCGAACAGTGAGTCATCGAATGACTTGGAGCACAACAGGCCAATATTGAGCTTGATCGGCTTGGAGACCTTGCCGACCTTGCGGTGCCACATGACCGGGCCAATCGACGTTTGGCAGCTCATGCCTACCAATGCGAGACGCTCGAGGCCTTTTTCTTTGGCCTCGGGATAGGCCATGGTGTTGGCCGAATAGGTGTAGCGGCTACCTGCGCCTGCGAGAACCTCTTCGCGATTGGTGGCGACACCGGGGATGGCCTTCCAGCCGCCTCCCTCGACCCCGCCCTCGAGATGGCTCACCAGTGCGCCATCGAGGATGTCGTTTTCAAGGCACCAGATGAGGATGGCAGATACCAGGCCGCCATCTTGGCCAGTCTCATAGACGAAGTCATCGCTAGCCCGTACCAACAGGATGTCTTTGAAGACTCCAGACATCTCGTCGGGTTCGCGGACTCGGCCGAAGAGGTGTTCATCGGCCTCGGTTTCCCAATCGCGGAAACGAGGGCAGGCCCGGGTGCAGCTGGTGCACCCTTTTTCGCCATGTATGCAATTGGTTGCGCCGAGTTCGTCTTCGAGATGGAACGGCTTGTAGTGGCCAGGTTCGTGCTTATAACCAATGACGTCGTGGGGACACGCAATGACACAGCCAGCACAACCGGTGCAAAGACCGCTATCGATGACCTCGTCGTAGAGTTCCTTCCACTGGTGCGTCCACCGGACGCGTGCTGGCTTGGCGGCCTCAGCTGTGCTCATCCGTTGAGCTTAGGTGCAGCTACGGTCAGCCGCATAGCCCTTGGCATCAGCTCTTTGTTGCCCAAACAGCGTAGAGAGGATCACCAGGAGCGTCGCCGGTGCGGTTCTCGATCTTTGCCGGGCTGAACCCTGGGGTGAGCTCAAAGTAACGAGCGACGATCTCGCATCGTTGGGACTCGGTGGCCAACAGCCAGCCACGAATTGCCTTTGTTGGGAAGCAACGGTTGCTGAAGGTGCAGACGAAACGTCCACCCGGTTTGAGGACGCGGCCGACCTCGGCAAATACCTCGAGTGGGCGTGTGAGGTAGTCGACAGAAACGGCACACACGACATCGTCGAAATGAGTGTCTGCGAACGGCAACGTGGGTGTGGTGTTGAGGTCGTGGACGAGAACCGAGGTGGCCATTGGATTTGCACGTAATTCGGTCGGGTTCATCCCCAGGACCACGAGCCCAGCGGGTGGAGTGGTGAGATGGGATATCCACGAGCCCATCAGGTCCAGGATGTGTCCGGAGATCGATAACTCGTCGTACAACGCTCCGACGGCTGCGATCGCGGCGTCGTCGATGTGTTGCACGAGCCGCACCGGTTCGTAGAACACCGTGTCGTCGATTTCATCGGACCGGCCGAAGAACCCAGATGGGAAGTGCTCTGAACTCACGTTTGTGCTCGGTTCGTGAATCGACGTAGAAGTAGCGCCCTCGGCAGGATTCGAACCTGCGCACATGGCTCCGGAGGCCAATGCTCTATCCCCTGAGCTACGAGGGCTTACGCAACAACAGCCGAAGTTGCCATTGCAGTCCCGCACTCTAGTGGCACAGATGATCTTTCAACAGCTGGATAGCGGTCGAAGACCGCGGAGCGGTCCTGGACTATGGAGTTGGAGGCTCGAAAACAGGATGAGCGGAACGAATCCGGGCTACCCCTACATGCCGCCCATGCCGTTTTCCATGATCTGCAGCACGGCAGGGCCGAGCAGCACCATGAGCAGTGGTGGGAGGATGCAGGTCACGAGCGGCAGCAGCATAAGAACGGGCAATTTCATTGCTCGTTCTTCGGCTCGCTGGCGACGTTTGGTGCGAAGTTCGTCGGCCTGGATCTGGAGCACGTCAGCAATTGACACACCGGTTTTTTCGGCTTGTGCGATTGCTCGAACGAAGTTGGTCATGTCGGGAACGTCGGCCCGTTCTTGAAGCCCTTTGAATGCTTCGGTACGGCTCATGCCGAGACGTACGTCGTGAAGGAATCGGCCGAGCTCTTCGGACAGGGGTCCTGTGGTTGAGTCGACGGTTCGGGCGATGGCCTGCTCAAAGCTCAGACCAGCCTGCACCGTAATAGCGATCTGGTCAGCGATGTCTGGCAGCTCGCCTTGGATAGCTTCCTGGCGGTCACGGGCCCTGTTCGCCAGATACACGTCGAAACCGCGCCAGCCGACGCCGACAACGATTGCGGCGAGCAAGATGCCCTTGTTCCCGGAAACGCTTCGCCAAGCTAACAGGCCAAATGTCAGACCGCTTGCAAGCGAGATCGTTCGTGCGGTGGCTATGCGTTGTGGCGTCCAGGTTTGGGAGATGCCACCAGTAATAGCCATCTCGTGCAGCGTCACGATACGGCTTTGCGGAGTTGCACCGGTGAGGACGGTGTTGACCTTTTCGAGCCACGGTTTTACCACACGTTCAGAACGTGACCGGGCGAGGAGCACCTCGTGAAGATTCGACGAACCGATCTCATTGGGGATTGGCTTTGTGGACTGGACAGGGGCCGTGACAAAGTCCGTGGGGTCGGTGGTAGCAACGGCCCTCTGCGATATGCCCCGCATAAGCAGGAGGTAAACAAACATTGCCACCGAGGTGCCCATAAGGGCGCAGCTTGCAAAAAGGAGAATCACTAGAATTTGAACTTTGCCATACGCGAGAGCCAGATCGAGCCAACGACCAGCTGGGTGCCGGCGATAACGAGCATGAGTTTGCCGATCGGGTTCGTGAACATGGGGGCCATAAATTCGGGATTAAGGAATTGCACGGCGAGCATCAGTCCTGGCGGAAGCGCACTCAACACGAGGCCAGAGATACGGCCTTCGGCGGTCAGTGCTCGAACAGCACCGGCAATCTGGTTGCGAGCTCGAATGGTGGCGTCGAGTCGACGCAGGATGACCGACAGGTCACCACCGGTGCGGTAGTTGATCTCGATGGCACGAACCACCCAATCGAAGTCCAAGCTGTCCATGCGGGCAGCTAGGTCCCTGAACGACTCGATGAGATCGCGTCCAATACGGTTCTCGATGGTCACCCGCCGGAGCTCGTCACCCGCAGGCGAGGCCATGTCGGGTGCCATCGCAGCGATCGACTGCGGCAGACTCTGACCAGATCTCAGAGACGACGACAGCATCTGGAGTAAATCAGGTAGCTGGTCGCTAAAGGCTTCTTGGCGCTTCTGGATCTTGCGATTGAGCAGAAACCAGGCGATCACCGGAACAAAGATGAACATGAGCATGGTGACGGGAAGGCCGCCACGAATGAGGCCCAGACTGCCGAGTACCAGGGAAGATGCAACTACACCCAACAACCATTCGCCGGAACGAAGCTGGCTTCCGCTCTTCTCTAGCTTGACCTGCAGGCTATTGCCTGAACGCTTCTCGATCAGCTGCGTGGCCGAATCGACCATGCGTGCCTTCGCATCGTTGAAACCTTGCGCTGACTGTGAACTCTCGGCACTCTGGCGAAGGCTTGGAGCCAGGAGTTTGAAGCCGACATAAAGTGCGGCGAGGATCAAGGCCACGCCGCCGAGGAGAACTGGGTCGATCATCCTAATCCCATCTCCATTGCCATTGGATCGCCGAACAGCGAAGGCCGCAGCTCAATACCGTGATCGAGTAGGCGTTCTGCCACGAGTGGGCGCAAGCCGGTTGGCTTGAGCTCCGCGAGGTAGTTGCCGTGTTCGTCAATGCCTCGAGTTTCGAGGAGGAAGATGTCTGACAACGTGATCGTGTCACCTTCCATGCCAACAACCTCGGTGATGTGCGTGACTCGACGAGTGCCGTCGCGAAGTCGGCTGAGCTGCACAATCACATCGATAGCTGATGCGATTTGCTCACGGATGGCCCGGATCGGAAGATCCATACCAGCCATGAGTACGAGCGTTTCGAGACGAGCCACACAGTCTCGAGGACTGTTGGCGTGCAACGTGGTCAGTGAACCGTCGTGACCGGTGTTCATGGCCTGGAGCATGTCCAAAGCCTCGCCGCCACGGCACTCACCAACAACAATGCGGTCAGGACGCATACGCAGCGAGTTCTTCACAAGGTCTCGAATGGCGATTTCACCTCGACCCTCGACGTTCGCTGGGCGAGATTCGAGTCGAACCACATGGCGCTGGTTCAAGCGGAGCTCGACGGAGTCTTCGATCGTGATGACTCGCTCACCTTCGGGGATGAAGTTTGAGCAGACGTTGAGCAGCGTCGTCTTACCAGAACCGGTACCACCGCTGATCAACATGTTGAGTTTGCCGGCAACGAAGGCCTGCAGCAGGCCAACCGATTCCCAGGTCAAGGTCTGGTAGGAAACCAAGTCTTGTTCAGTCATTGCTGTCTCGGAGAACTTACGAATCGTGATGGAAGGACCATCGACCGCAAGGGGTGGGATGATGGCGTTCACACGTGAACCATCGGGAAGGCGGGCGTCGACCATGGGTGACGATTCGTCGATACGACGTCCGATGCGACTCACGATCCGGTCGATGACTCGTCGCACCTGAGCATCGGATTCGAAGCGTGCGCTGGTTTCGTAGATCTTGCCGGCACGTTCGACGAACACCTGGTTCGGGCCATTAACCATGATTTCTGATACGAGCGGATCTGCGAGCAGCGGCTCGATTGGGCCGTGACCAAGAATGTCGTGCAGTAGTTCGTCGCCGAGTTGATCGAGTTGGGCCTCGCTGTATGCCGATGTGTCCTGATTTAGGAGAACGTCGGCGAGGCCTTCGATGACTAAGTCGTGAAGCTTTTCTTCACTGACGGTGCTGTCGGAGAGAAGAGAACCAAGTCGGACCGTCAACGCGTCCTTGGCTGAGTGTTTAAGATCGTTGAGCTCTTCGGTCAGAGGCGGCCGCTCGAAAGAGACCGCCGGTAGACCGCCAGTGGGCGCTTCCTCTGCGGATACAACGGCCGCCGCTGGGGGAAGCTGCATCGCGTCGCTTGGTCGTGAAGTTGGAACTGGCGTGTACTCGATGGTCCCGGCACTGGCCGGCGCCGGAGTAGCAGCAAGCGCTACAGCGGCAGATATAGGAGCTGCGGGTGTTGCGAGGTTCGTCCACTCCGTCGCCGGTTGGTCAACGACCGGCGAGGGTGCGTCGGGGTTGAGGTACCAGTCAACGAGGTCAGCGATGTCGTTGTTCACTGGAGCTGCGGCCGGTGCAGCGGGTGCAGCTACTACGCCCGCTACGGCGGATTCGCTGTTGGATTGTTCGCCTTTCTTGAAGATCTTCATGAATCTCCGGCGATGTCGTCTTCTTGAGTAGCAAGACCGACGTCGCTGGTGTTGTTGTCGTCCCCGGGCAGATCCAGCTGAATGCTTTCGCCTTCAGGGCCTTCTTCGGCCGAGTATGCCGAGACGATATCGATGAGGTTGCCGTCTTCGATTTCGGCCAGCCATACGCCATCGTCGCCGACGATCTGGTTAATGAGCGTGGCGGCACGGGGCCCGTCGCCATTATCGAGGCCCTCAACGGCGGTGGCGAGTGTGACCTCGCCGTAGCTCGTGGTGTAGACCAAATCCGTGAGCTCTTCGGGGGTGACTGCAACCGTGATAGTGAAGCTACCTCGGCTCGCTGTGCCCGTTTGATTGAGGTCGCTTGACAGCTGCCCAACTACTTCGAGTGAGGATTGGATGCTCAGAACCTCAACCTGGTTCATGACGACAACGGACATGTCGAAAGCGTCGGAGCCCGGAGGCGACACTCGAAAGCCTCCGACAACGGTCACCTTCTCCCCAGGGGCAATATTGCCGCCGAGTGCTCGGCGAGAGGGGAGTTCAAGCACAACGGCATGGTGGCCTGCAGGGATTTCGAATCCTGATCCAGCTTCAAGGAAGGTCTCACCGCTTGAGCCAAAGTCGTTGGGGTCTCGGAAACGTCCGCGGAGTAGTTGTTCGCCAGCAAGTGCATCTGATGCCAACACCATTCCCTCGAGTTCGCGAAGCTCAGCTACCGAGGTAATGGCGGATTCAGCCACAAACTGTTCGGGGACCGCACGAGCCGAGAGGTACACGGTCGGAGCCTCGATGAGTTCACTTACCGAAGTGTTCCGAGGAATGGTCTCGACGACAACCAGTACTTGCCGGTTCGCTTCAGCGGGAGTAGTAGTTGCATCTGTGCTGGTGGCGACGTCGTCGCTGCCGCTACTCACGTACCACACCAGCAGGAAGGCACCCGCAATAGCGAGGAGACCTGCAAGCGCAGCCAGCACCATTGGGCTGCGCTGACCCGAGGGTTCGGCAATCGGGTCGACGGTTTCTTCGGTATTGTCAGATCTCGAGAACATGGAAACTCCAAGGAGTGGGTGTAGGTCAAGGTGCTCGGGTTGGACACAAAGGTGTGTGTCTTGGCCGTCGCAGTTGTTCTGCCTCTGGTTAGATCGGCTGGCACTGACCAAAGTTGAGTAGTTCTCTCGGCCCAATTGCTGCTCGCCTTGTGTCGCGTTTCGTGGATGCCGTATGAACTGCACACACGAAGGGGCATCGCGATCTAGTGCGTGCGACCCACGCGGTCTGCGTCGCGATTTTTGGAACACAGCAGAATTACCCGAAATGCTCGACAACACGCTTTATGGGCCGGCACTAAGGTTTGTGAGATTCCCTCTGAACACGGCCAAGCGCTGTCGTCGCTCACGCCGCGGTGCAACAATGGCACTGCCATTCCGATCTTCGTGGCGCTGCTACTGCTGGTCTTTGATGCAGGTCTTGGCTATTCGGCGTCACACACATGGTCCTCGGCAGCTCGTTCTGCTGCTCGAGTTGGCGCGCTCGCACGTGATGCGCGTCATGCAGACTCTCGGGTGCGTGACGCGCTGCGAGCGCAGTTGGGTAGCGACCGCGCCGACAGTAACGATGGCGGCGTGAGCACGATCGTTGTGTATCGAAGCGACCCGGGCAATCCGAACGGAGCCCCACCAGCCGGCTGCCTTGTGTCGAGTACCGCAGGTCCTGGCGTCGAGTTCTCGACCGTAGGTCTGGTGTCATTGACCGCCATCGTGCTCGTGGTCGGCGCTCTCATCGTGAGATCACGCACTCTGTTCGACGACTAAACTCGCGCCGCACGTCCCCGGGTATGTCGCCCAATTGTTCCGGGTTGATGACATGACACTGCGCATCGCGACTGACAACACCGAGTTCGGCTTCGACACGGTGCGGCTTGGCTATCGCGTCGACCAGGATGTCATCGTCTCGCTCGATTGAGGAGCGCTCAGACGTTTCTGATGATTTTGGGTATTTGCGAACGTGAAATCGCCAGAAACATCTACCCTTGCCCGCCATGGCTGTTCCCACTGGACCTACTGCGGCGT
>ERZ651776.1349-NODE-1349-length-29614-cov-4.739242_pt1 | contig 29614 bp, 21 predicted proteins | sample MGYA00514761_ERZ651776 | MGnify/ENA metagenome assembly ERZ651776
CTCTCTCTCTCTCTCTCTCTCTCTCTCTCTCTCTCTCTCTCTCTCTCTCTCTGTGCGTGCGCGCGCGCGCGCGCGCGCGTGTGTGTGTGTGTGTGTGTGTGTGTGTGTTGGGTTAATGTGTTTCATATTGTGGCTTGTTGGGGAGTGTGATTCTCTTATCTTCTCGTTATCTTCTCGTTATCTCCTGTCGCGTTTGCGCGAGTGTATTGTTTATGGCGACAATACCGCATCGCTTCAAATATTTTACAGTTTCTAACACGAATGCAACATTCTCTCTTACTAAAATGTCCACCTTCTGCACAATATTCAAACGATGTTGCTGTAGCCTGAGTTTGAAGAAGTTGTCGTCCCACTCGGCGAAAAGATATACGAGGGAAACAAACTGTACTGGCGCTCTAATGCGACCATTTACATCCGCATGTGGCACAACAAGGAAGTCGAGGTTATCACAATCTCTGCCTGGAACGAGACAGAAGATGTGCATTTCCCCCCGCTGTTCTGTGACTCATCCCGAATCCATCTTGATCCAAATACTGTGGACGAAAAGATGAACAAAACGATCAGTGAGCAGAAGAATAAGAAGGTACAGTTGCCCCATGAGGAGATTAGGGCCACAGTGATCAACGACATCCTCTCTGCCCATATATTGGCCCGGCTGAAGGTCCCCGACAGCAGCAACCCGTTCCCCAAGAACGAAATGGCCAACAAACTCCCCCCCATATCTCCCAGAACCGAGAGCAAAATGCCCTTTTTGACCTGTCTCGCTGCTGACACTGAGGGGACCAGCATCATGGTCCCCCGGCCGGCTAACATGGAGGAGCCCCCAAAGTGGCAGAAGGCCAAGCATGTCAGCAAGGAACAGTTCGCAAACCTTCTCGCTGATGTGACCAAGGCCAATAAGGAGATGAAGACCATGACTACCAGCGCAGAAAGAATGACAGCCCTAATTGACATCTCCATGGCAGCCTTCAAGAACGCAGAGAGTGACCTCAAGCGAAAGAAGAATTTGTCTTCCAATGCACAAAAGTGGGTCAACGCTTTCACCGTTTACATTACACGGAAACAGGTCGAGGAAGTCAGGAAAGTACTGGCAAACAGCCCCGCTTATGCACAGCTCCTTGTGGAGACTGAGGAGAAGAAGGCTGCAAGCCAGCGGGGGATCGCCCTTCCATCTGTCTAATAATGAATGGACGGACTACTGGAATGTGGTTTCGACTCGATCAAATATATTTAAGAACTTGATGGTCAGGATTATCTTGGCTTGGGCTGTGTCAACTTGAGTTCTTTTGGACTTGCACGGACCTTCAGCAGAGTTTCAAGTGTGTTTGTTGTGGGTATGATGTTATAAATGAAATTATGTGTAACACTTTGAGGAATAACTTCCATGCGACTTAAGTACTCCTCGCTTCCTTGAAAACGTTTGTGATAATCTTCTCTTTTTTAATAATTTACTCTTCAAGAAATACCTTGTAACATTGGGAAGCGTTCAGTCTGCACACGTGCTGCTGACGAACGAGGATCGAGGGCAGCGAACCAATTTCTTCTTTTTCCTGAACACCATCGGAGTCATTTTCATCCCGTCCAGAGCACCTTGCACCACTCCGGAACGCCAATCGCCCGGCAGCGAGAATTTTTTTGGGACCTTAGAGCACTTCTTGCTGGGTGATTTTTCCACAGCCTCCCCCCATTTGTCCTTCGTAACACCGACGAATCCCTGAAAGCTATATCAGACCTGTGGGGTGCCTGAGCTTGCAAGTATAGTTCCCAATGGAAACGGACGGTGCCGCTCCGACGTTCACTCCGCAGGAGTTGCAAACACTGTCCATCCTTGCTGGTCTCCAGCTTTATTCGACCTCAACGAATGTTGCAAGCCAAGAGGAGATCGAGGCTGCGATCGCGGCTGATAATCTGCAGGAAAACGAAAACGATGACATTGTGAGCGGTTCGAGGGACAGGGGAAAATCGAGGAAGCTAGCGAGGGCACTGGAGAACCTACAGAGGTGATTACTGCGACACTGCTGTTTGTGTTGTTGTGTTGTTGTGTTGTTGTTGTTGTGTTGTTGTTGTATTTGTTGTGTGAATAGAAAAAAAAGAACTTGAACCCCCACACACTTCGTTAGCCACCTTCATCCGATTGGTTCCACTCGGATTCCGGCACACGCACGCGCTCACACTCTCTGCAACTTCGCTTTTCCTCCAATCGTAATTGCAACCAGCGACTTCAATTTTGGCATCCCATCCATGTCTATGAACATGGTCCCAACAAACGTTGACGCGTCTCGTGCGATTGAGGACGAAATTGATGAGCTCTTCATCGACCCTGACTTGCAGAACTTTGTCAGCGAAGACGTGTACAATCAGTTCATCAAAAACCAAAACTCTGCCAATCCTGGCTACGCAACTGCAGTGGTGCTCCCTGCTGATTACTGCGGCGATGGCATTTTCTCGCACAGTACCTCTGACTCCTCTGCTATCAATTCAACCTCTACTTCAACCTCTACTTCAACCTCGACCTCAAACTCCAAGTCCAAGTCCAAGTCCAAGTCCAACTCAAACTCCAACTCAAACTCCAAATCGAAATCGACCTTGAAGACCCAGAAGGTGTCTGCGCGGATGTTTGAGGTATCGTCGCGGGGTACCATACAGGACTACCCGAACGTTAGCAAATTCCAGACCTACTGCAAGCTCGACCAGCCCGAAGACATTGACCGGACTTATTTCTTGACTGCGCACTTCCCCCCCAGCTTCCATTACAAGATCCCTCGCCGGGTCAAGGTCATGAAGGAGGAGAGGAAGCCAGCCGCCATTACTGCCACTGCCGCCACTGACAAGACATCGACGAATAATTTTCACAGGCCTATCAAGCCGCCGACTAAGATAACCCTCGACCATTCAACCCTCTACCGGCCATCTGCGCAGGCGCCGGACCGGAAGAACGTCGTTTGGGCAGAGTTCAAGTATCCAAACAAGAGCAAAAAGTCAACCAGCTCTCTGACCTCCTTGACCACCTCCAACAGACGGAAGTTCGTGAGCATAATAACGGGGAATGACCTGCTAATGTCGCAGGTTCGGAGGCCCACAAGTGCCAGGGTGACTGTGGTGGTCGACGGAAAACTGGTCAGCGGGGTCGTCGACTGCAGCGACAACACTTACGAGAAAGAGCCCAAATCATCACAGAACTCGTCGCAAACTGGACTCAACGACAGCGAGTACTCGGATTCGCAAGCATCACTCCCCCCTCAGTCAGTGTCCTCTAGATTTGCCGCTGTCGCCCCGCGCAGGCCTCCCAACGCCTTCCTCATAAGAAAACGGCCTCCCATTTTCTCCCCGCTCATGCTCAACGACTCTCCCCCCAGCCTCTCCACTCCGATCCCCGTGGACTCTCCTTACAGCAGCTATTGCATCAAGCCGACTCTGAAGAATGCAGTCCACGAGATAACAACGGAAGCGGCAGTCAAGGCTGCACAAATGGCCATTGAGGAGAGCGTAAAATACCAGCTTCTCGACAAGGAGCTGGAGAAGAAGGAGCTTGCGAAGTCTGCGAACAAGAAATCGAAAGAGAAGGTGGCCGAGTCGACGGTAGAGTCAGCAACCTCTCAGCCCCCCACAACTACGACTCCAAAGGGTTCTAGAAGAGGGGCAAATCCTGCGGTCGAGAGGCAGCTGCCTGTGCAGCTATCCGACGAGGCCCTAGCAGAACAAAATTACACACTTCCCGTCATAACCCACGTCCCTCTCTTGGACGGTCCGCTGAAGGTAGTTTGCGTGGCACCAGGGAATCTCTTGTCCGTAAATCTCAACAACTTCGTCAAGCCCTTAGAACTGGAAGCGAGCAAGAAAACGAAGCTCCTTACCCACACATATCAGCGATGTCTGCTGTGTGCAGTTTGCGGCGGAACTACAGGGAACGACGTCTGCGAAAAACTTCGCGCGTGCGACCTTTGTGGGCTTACTGTTCACCTCGATTGCTGTCACGACCAGGGAACCACCTTTGGGCACAACCACCTCTTTTGGAAGTGCTCGGTGTGTATTGATCAACCACCAAAGATCGCATCGGCGCAACAGCCCCAACCGACCGGAAAAGGAAAGACGAAGTCTTCTCTATCGACGGTAAAGCGATCGACCCACTCTTGCGGCATGTGTCCCCATTCGGGCGGAGCGATGAGCAAAGTCGACGGCGAGTGGGTCCACGAAATTTGTAAGACCTTCTGCATGGACGTCAAACGAAAGGGAGTCTCGCCGGACGCAGATTTCTGTGCCATTTGCGGCGAACAGGAAGGGGTAGGCGGAGATGGAGTCGAAGAGATGCTTGTAAGAAGGACTATCAAGTGCGCGGATGAAAATTGCATGGTAACATTTCACCCCATGTGTGCCTTGCTGGTGGCGAACAAGAGCATAAGTCCAGTTTTAAAGAAGGAGTCCACTACAGCACAGATCCAGGCTTCGAAGAGAAGGACCGAGCAGAGAAGAGATACGCGGGCTAAGAGCGATAAAAGAAGGGCGGTTCAGCAAACCGACGAAGACCTTGACGAGGAGGAACTGATGCTAGAGAAGTGCGGCCTTGGGATTGATGCAGCAACTTACGGCAAGAGGAAGCGGGATGATTTGAAGCCTTCCATTCAGTTTAGCGTTTTTTTTGCTAGCCAAAAGGATGGAATGGTTGCACCCGTCGGCTTCTGCCCGTGCCACAACCCAAATAGGGACTCAGCTTTCCGCAGCTTCCCCTCGAGCAACTACTACAGCGGCGTGAGCCGCTGCCCCCCGCCTAGAACTGATCTTCCAAATCGAACTGCTGCCGTCTCTTCAGAAACGGAGACCTTCCACGCCGAGAATAGGGATAGTGATGACGAGCTCGAAGAAGTCATCGAGCGGGACGCGGAGAAGAGGGAGGCAGACGCAAAGGCCATGGCCAGGGCCATCGCGGCCCAGAAGAAGAGAGACGCGGAGGCAGCTAAGCTTGAGGCTCAGAAGGAGGAGGCCAGACAAGAGGAAAGGCAAAGGAAGGAAAAACGAAAGCGGGACCCCCCGAAAGAGAGGAAACCTCCTCCGAAGAGACCTCAGAGGCCACGCGTTATTGACACTAGGTTTTTTTGTGGCGGGAAGGAGATTACTGACCCAGAGCTTTTGAGGTGTCGAGGAAAGGGCAATAAAACCGAGCGGGGTGGCAGTAGAGCCGCTGCGATTCACAAGGGACTCGAAATGGATGGGTGGACATTGTACTATTGTACCAGCTCGAAGCGCTACTATATATGGGGACCAGACATGCAATTCTTCAAAAGTGTCTCCGATGCTTATCTATGTTATAATTCGATTGTCAACAAGATCAGAAGGAAGGCGGAGGCCGCGGCTGCGGTGGCGCCGAAACCGAAAGAGGCAGAGCTTGAGGGGAAAGGGACGGGTGAAGTGGAGGAGGGGAATGAAAAAGAGAACGGAGAACCAGAACCTAAAAAACCCAAAGTTGAGGACGAAGGAAATTGTTAAAAGTAATAATGATTGATGATGCTTTAGGATGCCGCTAATTGCTACTGCTATGGTTTTATTTCAAGTACTTCATTACTAACTAAATAACTAAGGTGTCCTTTGCCCAAAGGTTCGGCTGGTGGTTCATGTTGGTGAAATTGCTTTCGCTGTAATTGTCGCAATGGAAAAGGAGGGAACGCCAACGCCGACGCCAACATTGTCCTCGACATGGCCGACATTGGCCTCGACAACATCGACCTTAGGTTCGTCCACGACGTCTGACTTGACGTTGTCCTCGACATTAGCAATGTCCTGGACCTCGACAACGTCGACTTTGGACTCGACGACGGCGGTATAGGCACTGACTTTGTTGCTGGTATCACAATTGCCGTTCTCACAGCCGTTGCCATTATTTTCTTCCTTCGCCTTGTCCCTCTTGGTCCGCCGATCACTCCGGTCTTTTCGCGAAGACCCGCCGGTTTTATACTTTCGGACCCCTGCCAATGCATTGAATCGAACATTCAAGGGGATCTTCACCAACGGTGGTAGGGGAGCAGAGGGGTCGCCCCTCTTCCGCTTCTTCGGAGTAACTTCTTTCAACTGTAAGACACCCCCGACTTCGACAACTTTGATTTGCCTATTTTTCGGCAAGTCGTCGACTTCGCCACTGTCATGACTCAGCATATCATTGTCCAGCCCAAATTCTTTCATCGCCTTCTTGGTCATATCAAAAGGTCCACGGTCAAGCATCAGCAAGTCATCTCCACCTCTGATCATTACCCAGACGTCTTCATCCGCCTTCAGGCCCTTGAAATGGATGCGCACAAAACCGTCCTTCTTGTCAACAACTGTTCCCGTAAACCACATTCTAGTTCCTATATTGATCGCCTTACTCACGTTTTTTCCGCTGTCTCCCTCCAGGTCCAGGTCCAGGTCCAGCTCGCTGAGGTCGGGCTCACTGTCGAGTGCGGCGAGAACTTTGGTTCCATTGACGTAGTCCTTGGATGTACCGTGTTCTCCAGTGCGCCACTCCTCCCTGGGGAGGTTCTCCGCCTTTGATCTTTTCTTCTTGTTCTTGGTCTTGTCCTTTTTTGCACTTTTCGCAGACTTCTTCCTAGTTGGGGTGGAAGCGTTGCTGACAAGGACCACATTCTTACTATTAGGCTTGTACTTTCCTCCCGCAATTATCCCAAAATGACAAATTGCGGTGTTATTGAGCGTGCCATCGTTGCTTGCACCGTCACCGTTGCCAATTTCTTCCAACATCTCCCGCCGAAGTAGAGCCTGGTTGCGAGCCCAGCTGCGGTAGTTAGCAATAATATCGGTATCGGCTCCTTTTTTCTCGGTCTTGGTCGAATCGGTCTTGGTCGAATGATAGTCACTCAAGAGCATCTCGAACCTGTCCATATCAATTCGCACAGAGTGAGGGACGCACATGCAAACACTTGCCAAGCGACCGCTCGACAACCACTCGGGGCAACCAAAATTACTGCTCTCTGCAACGTTGAACCCACAATTGATACCGAAATGGTAGGCGTTAGGCAGCGTAATAATCGCATCGCCCGGCCGCTGAACAGCCGTCTTGAACGGTATCCCAGCCTTGGCTAGAATCTGAGGGGAGAGCATAAACTGCTTGTGCCGCAGGAAGTCCTTGCAGTTCGACGCAGCTTGAGGAAAATACGAGGCTGCTAATGACTCAAAACGCTCGTAGTCCTGCGGACTAATGGAGTACCAATACTGTAATTGTATGGTTAGAAGAGCGGCGGTTGGTTAGAAATAGAAAGGTGGCGGGTGTGAGGTGTGTGAGGTGGCGTGCCGGAAAACTACGCCACCTTTTCTTTTCGGTGGTTGCGAATAGGATCGGTCGTTGCGGAATCGTTGCGATTCGCTGCGAAAAGGGTGCATGTGCTCGTTTGTACTTACCTTTGGTTCCCCTGCATGCAAGTAATTGATCGAAAGCAAGTTCATGTCCTCTGTATGTGCCGTAAAGACAGCGCCAAACTGACCGAAGTAGAGGTAAGCAGATGTGACTCCTGGCATCGCAATCGTTTCGTTGTCGTCACCGTTGTCGAGATCTGCGAGAAGGAGCTGCAGGCAAGTGTCCAGCTTGTCAGGGTTCCAGCCGCTTGCTTCGTCACCGTCGAAAAGCGTCCCAGACATGTCCGCTCCATAGTGGGATGGTTCTTGAGTTGGGCCAAGGTGCCGCCAGTACTGTTTAGGTTTCACGTCGTCGTGTTAGGAATAGTCATACGAAGGTCTTTGTGCTAGGGTTACCCCTGGTGGCTGCTCACCTGCTTTGCCAATTCATCGTAGTACTCGTCATCTTCTTGAATCGCATATTCTCTCGCTTTCTTCTCCCCCAGCATTCGTTCCTTATACGCGTCAGCATTTTCGCGAAAATGAGCCACAGTCTGCTTCGGCTTCACATACATGGTAAACGTGTAGGAGCCGCAAATTCCGTCTGGGCACTGCTGGATTGGACCCTCTATCACACGGTCTCCAAGTTTCCCACCTCTCTGCCAGATGGATCCGCGACCAGTCGTGTCCCCGCCAATTCCCTTCTTATCCCACCAGCCCTCCGGGAGCGTCACCTTGGCTATCCCGTCACGGGACTTGTCAGGAAAATCAGTGCAAGAGTTCTTGTTGTTCTTTGAGAGCTCAGAGCCAAGAATCTTGGTGCGGACAAAATCCTCAAACGTCAAGGACTTGAACTCGAAAAGGGAAGGGGCAAGGTGTAGCGCGCGCCGAGGATATCGCGCGTGAATACCTGTCTCTGACATTGTAGATGGAGAGAAAAGATTTCCTTCGTTGTCGTGTGGCGTAAGATTGTAATAGCAACTAAAAGGGCAATCGAGATGCAGATCTGAATAGCTCTGCGTGCTACTGTCGGTGATTGAAACCGCTGAAGGGTGAGTAGACGGCTAGAAAATACCCTTAGGGGGACACTTTTGTGGCTCGCTCACTCGTGCTGTTTTTTGTTGACAAACTCCAAACCGGTTGCTAAGGTCCAAGATAAGGAAAACTTGAAGAACAGCTCCTAAAATCAATGATTTTATAAAATAATTTTTGATTCCTCGAAAATCTACTTAGAGTGAAGAGTGTGAGAATAATTACCCCTAAAACGTTCCTGAAGCCTCCTAACTTCTCTTGCCAAAAACTCTCAGCAACAGCAGCAACTCCCAATTATGGACCGTGGCCGTGTTGGGTTGGATCGCTGTCCAAACCGCACAATCAGGGAGCGCCACCTTAAGGGCGTAAAATCTATTCACGATGCGAGGATGAAAAAAATTGGCAAGGTTCGTATTTGCGACCATGTGTTTTACACAATCAACGGGCTTGCACACCTTATCACTAATCTCACTACCAATACCATGCAACACTGACACGACAATTTTCTGCCCGATTTTCTCGCTGCAGGGCCACGGTGTGACTATAAATCACCTAGAGAAGAAGTTTATGGTTACCCGCGCTGGAGCAAAGACGATGGAGCTCCGCCGTGAGCGGGCGGCGAAGATTGCCCTGGACAACAAGCTGCTTGTTGGCCGCATGCGTCGGATTTTGACGCACAGCGTCCCGGTTTGGGAAGATTCCGGGGCTCTGGGAGCAGGGAGCGCTATCAGGGTTGATCACCTCAGCGTTTTGAGACCAGAGAGCACGAGAAGGAAGAAGAAGGTGCCAACCAACACTGTCACAACAACTGAAGGGGGACCGGAGACGGGAGAGACCAGCTTGGATGGTGTTGACATCGACCTCGGGATGAGCGCAACGATGACGACCAATGAGCTGAACGAGCAACGTGACGACCTAGCCCCGCTCGACTACAGTGCTGATTTTGGGGACAGTTTTGACTTAGACAAGTCCAATATTCTGGACAGGAGCGCCAACAACCTGGAGACCAGTAATCTGAGTGTACAATTCAAGGACGTGCCCGCTTCTAAATTGGAGGAGAGCTTTGCGACCGCCCCGGTCGGTAATCCTAGCAGCGGCACTAACATTCCTATGAAGAGCAACATCCGTCCAACCAGCGCAAAATCATTAGAAGACAAAAAGTCCCACCAAATATCCCAAATGAACACCACCAACAACTCCACCAACAACAAAAGTGGAGGGAGAAATTTTGATCTGCCTCTGGATCGTCCTCGTCCGAACACTGCTGGCGGATCCCCATCAAAGAAACTGGTGTCCGATTTAATCTCATCCGACGCCCGTCCCCGCAGTGCTGCCACTGCTCCCCTCTTTGGGCGTTCACGTCCACGCACTGCTTCCAACGCCAGTGGGAACAAAATTCGCCCAAGCACCGGCCAACGGCGAAGTTCTGTTGTGAGCAGCAAGACTGGCCAGGCGCGCCTCCGGGAGGCTGAGAAAATCGCCCGGGAAAATGAGAAAATTGTGAGAAACATGAGCGAGATTGGTGCGTACTACAGCAACAAAGAGTGGTCAGACTCACGCAAGTCTCAGATGGAGAGAATGGCTCGTCACACCCGGCACAAAAAAAAGCTGTCTGTAGTAAGCCAGGTGAAGAAGGAGGGGCTGCGGGACATGTTTGCCTTCGCCCGGGAGAATAGGGACAAGATCGATCAGTGGGAAGTTGATCTCGCCCGTCGAATTAAAGAGCAGAGTGTCCTCCGTGTCACCGAGACGCCGGAAGAATACCGTCGCCGAGTCGCCAAAGAGAAGCGCAATGAGCGCATCGCGCGGAAAGAGGCGATCGCAAAGAAGAGAGAAATCGAAGAATTAGCCAATAGGAGGGAATCAGCAGTTGAACAATTCTCAGAGGTGTCACATCGACAGTCAGCCTCAATCAAGGGCACAGCCGCAGCGGCGAGCAAATTCCACAACATTTTGGTGAAGAACGAGCAAAGAAGGCTCGAAAATTCCAAATTCCTCAAGTTGGTAGCGTCGGCTGCATCGAATGAATGTCGCCGTCTTATAGAGAACAAGCACAAAGTTCAACCTGAGAGGCGTCAGTCCTTGACGACACTCAACAAGGAAGTCACAGAGAGTGAGGGGATTGAGCTCATCCGGAAGACAGTATTACAAAACAAGCAAGACATGGCATTGCAATTGGAAATTGATCGGCAAATCAATGCTAAAGGAGTTGGTGGATCGAAGTATGACGGTGTCGTATCAACTCACTCTGATTTCCTTGAACAAACTCTGAAGTACATTGCAGAGAGAAAAGTGGGCGAGGAGGATGTAATTGGCGCCGCTCTTCTTGAAAACTTTGAGGAGTTGGAAGAGAGCAGGAACGAACAGGATGATAAATCAAAAGTGGACAAAGGAGCCCCAATGCGCAACTTTCGGAAGTCATTTGACGGCATAATTACGAGTTTGAATGGCAGTAAAAGCGGCAGAGGAGACGAGGCATTGGCAATCCCTCCTTTTATCGACAAGGAGGCCATCCGCTTGAACGTTATCGAGAAGAGGATTGGAGATGTGGAAGTTGACTGGACTAAGCGTAGCGTCGAGGCCAAGGTTGTGGCAAAAGCACAAGGAGAGAATGTCATCGTCAAAGTCAGGGGAATCTTTCGAGTGGGAGGAAAGGGGGAGCAAATCCTCAAGCTCGTGAAGAAGCTGCCCATGCTTTGCCTCGGTGACTGGGATAAGGGGGTACAATACAGCAAGAAGCTCGTGGCTAGGCTCGAGATCGTAAGGGAGGAGAGTCTGGGAGAGGAAGTTGGTGCCAAGAAAGAGTGGAATGACAGGCTTGTCGTCGGAGAGGTGGGGTTATTGTGAATCTTCACTCTGTGCACTTGATTCCGGAGATGAGATGGTGGATACATTTATTTTGACGTAACTGATTTGTTAAAGTAATTGTTAATTATCGTATGCTAGAGTTTCTTTGAAAGTGATGAAACTTATATATATAATTCATCGTTGTTTGTTTGTTAGTTCGTTTTCCTTCTTTCGGCGCCATCTGCTGCCCTTGAAGCCACAAGTAGAACAAACATACTATAATAAGGATGAAATTCACTACTGCTGCTTTAATTCTCGCCCCTCTCGTCGTAGCAGATGACCAGTGTTCCGTTGGTGCCTCCGATCGATATGATTGCGGACAGATATCTTCGAATCAAACTTCATGTGAAGGTAAGTGGGAAGACGAAAAACTGGTTCATTGTGCTAGCAAGAGAGGATATTGTCAAGTTTTTTTTTCAAGGGGCGGACAAAAAAATTTGACATTGGCCGACAAGATTCTAACAAATAATTTCATTTGTCCACTTCTCACAGCATCCGGCTGCTGCTGGTCTCCTCTGGACGACGGGGTGAGTGGTCCTTGGTGTTTTTTCAAGAAAGGCGACGAGCCCAAGAGCTGCTTCGTCCCCGTCAACTCCACAGACACCTCTCCCTTCACTTCCGACGAAATCGACACCATGAAAGGCTACTTCACGGCAAACATAAACGTCGAGCAAGTCGGTGCTGTCGTGGCAGCTCCCGATAACGATACACCTGGAGGCAGTTATTATTTCCACTGGATGCGAGATGGAGCGCTAACAATGCACGCGTACCAAATCATCACCCCGACAACTGACGAGTCGTACCAAACCACGATGGAATCGTACATAACGTGGGTGCTCGGTCGCCAGGCCCTGTCTTCAGTCAACGACGAGGTGGATGTCCGCGTTGAGCCCAAGTTTATGATCCCTTCTGGCGATGTGTTCGACGGAGGGTGGTGTCGTCCTCAAAATGATGGACCGGGTCTTAGGGCTATCGCCCTCATTACTTACGCGAATTCCGGCGTTCCTAGTGACGATTACGTCAAAGATTCCGTTTGGAAGGCGGTGAAGGATGACCTCGATTGGATCGTAGATGGGTGGGATACTATGACGTGTGATCTTTGGGAGGAGATCAGGTCGGATGACCTGTTCTGGAACCGCGTCACGATGAAGAAGGCCTTGACGATCGGCGCGGAATTCGCTTCATCTATGGGAGACAGTGCCTCCTCTGCATCGTATACCTCCATTGCATCGAAAATCGACGACAACCTCGACACCCACTGGACCGGTTCTTTCGTCCAGGAGGACTCAAACCGCCAGAAAGACGGCGCTGTTTTCATTGGGTTCAACAACGGGTACACCGATTCCGACAGTAAGTACGCCCCAACGTCCCAGGAGGTCGCCTCGACCATCGCCACCCTTGTGAAATCCTTCTGCCAGGAGTACGGCATCAACGCCCTCGATAAGACGAATAACGTACCCGGGGTACTCATCGGGCGCTATCCTGGCGATACTTACGCGAACGGAAACCCGTGGGTACTCACCACCGCCGCACTAGGACAACTGCTTTACCGCGCAGCGTCGTACACTCTCTCCAACGGCCTGCCCTCTGCCGACGCTCTGGGATATTTCACCGAAGGTTTGAATTTGTCCTTCTCCGACTCTAGTGACGCATCTTCCGTCGCGGCCACCCTCGCCGCGGCGGGGGATTCGGTCATGCTTAGAATTAAGGAGCATGTTAAGGATGATGGAGGACATCTGGATGAGCAGATTGATAGGGATACGGGGAAGCAGTTGAGCGCCAAGGATTTGACCTGGAGTTATGCGGAGGTTTTGTTGGCTATGGATGCCAGGGATAAGTATCTTGATCAGGCAAAGAATTGAGGAGGGGTCGAAGGCACGGAACTTAGACACACACACACGCAGAGCACACGCAAACACAGCACATAAGCATTAGCAAAAGCACAACACAGCACACTCCACACCTTCCATTTTTCACCCACAACATCACACACAACAACAAACCAGTCCATTTTTTTCCATCTAGGGCCGATTTTTCTTGGCGTCCGGGAACACTATTCTGTAAATAGAGGTTACGTAAAGCGGCGCAAAAAGGCAATTAATACGAAAGAGAAAGAGGTTGAGGAAATTTATTATAACACAAACCGAACATCCCCGGTGTTTAAAGCCTAAATGTATTCCTCCCGTTCATCAATAACCATCCCCTCGACTCCTTCCACCACATCCTCCTCTCCATCCTCTTCATTATCGCCAACCATAACCAACCTGGGACAGATATCTTCATCATCATACCGTATCCTCCCGTTGTGGTAGTTTGGTTTTAATGAGGGTAAGGGGTTGAGGATGAAGAGCATTAATCCCTCCTCCTCCCCATCACCGTCAGAACTAGAAGAATCCGAATTATCATCATCATCACCCCATGTCGCACCATCACAAACGAACTTCAACATCGTCGGCTGTCTCTCGACATCGACCATGTTACTCTTCACTAAGATATCATCAATTCTATTCTCCGACCCCTCCGCGGTAAATTCACCAGGAGGAAACACCAGTTGTTCCAACGTGCTCAGAATCTCCTCCCCACCCCTCTCATCAACGTCAGCAGTATTCCGAGGAAAAATACCCCGTCCCGGCCCGGACTTCAAGTTCGTAAAACCCTGAAGAGAGGGAACCACATTGTACCAACAGTTCACCATGAATGTAATTCTCTTCTCCCCTCCTGCTCCTTGTTTCTGTTTCTGCTGCGCGCCGCGTTTCTCGAACTTCTTCTTCCCCCCCTTTATCACCCCCCTCAATCCCGCATCATCAGGGACGCCATGCAAAAACCGCCCATCAAACCTAACATGTCTCCCCCCCACACCACCATCGCTAATCACCCATTCTTCTATTGGTTTATCCTGGGGGTCGAAATATGTGTGGTCAAATATTACTGTTGGGGATATTGAGGTGTTGGTTGAGGTGTTGGTTGAGGTGTTGGTTGAGGTGTTGGTTGAGGTGTTGGTTTCGTGACTACTGTTGGAGTTGGAGGAGGGAAGGTAAGTTACTGTCGACACATGAGGAAACGACCCGACACTAAAATCCTTGGCCAGGGATTCGTCCTTGTCATAATGAAGATCGATAGCTCTTGATTTCGATGAACTGCTTGTCTGTTCATCCTCCATATCAAAATCGCCCCCTCGGTCATCAGAGTTTAAAGTGTCCTTAACCTGAACCCACCACTCTGCCCCGCTAATTGCCGGATCTATACTGACATCGGGGTTGTTCTTCTTATACTCAGAAGTGTGGAATAAATAAACTGACCGCGCAAGACGCTCCAGCGCCGTTAGAGATGATGATGATGATGATGATGCGGTGTGACATAATTCGGGGAGGAAGTACGTTTCCTTCGTCACTTCCACTAATTTTTTACACTCCATTCTTAGAGATTCGACTGTTTTCGTTGCTAACAACGGAGGGTACGTGTAGGAACGGTATCCCATGGGATTCCCAAAGACTTTGACGTTGGATTCACGGGAGGGGTAGGATGCGGGGTTCGGGAGCAGTGGGACTGCAGATGGTAGGTTTGGTAGAGCCACCTTACTCGCTTCTAATAGTACACAGCACGAAGAAGTATTATTATTACTATTACCACCATTACCACCATTACAACCTTCACCGCAGTCACAATAACTCTCCACGATACCCACATACTGAAGACTGCAGTTCATGTGGCATGTCTGGGCGCAGGATTCGCATACGCATACTACCACTGGGGGCGCCTCACCACTATTGTCCACAGTGGTAGAGGGAGGGGGGAGACAGGTGTGGCAGATGTAGGTTGGTTGAGGGTATGCCATGTCTTTAGTGAGGGGACGGGTACAGAATGGGCCAGGGGGACTTTCACAATCAGCACCGTCATCGGCGCCAGCAGCGTTAGCGCCGGATATAAAGTTCGACATAGTAGATCTTAACGATTTGATAACGATAAGGACTCGAGTATATTGGGATCAAAAGAGAAAACAAGGTGACTTCTATGGTGGGTCAAATGGATGCACTCTTCCCGTGAGTAAAACAATAAAACTTCGGTCAGGGGGTTGTGTTTATTATCGACGTCTTTCAACGATTTATAATGAAATTACGGTCTATAACCGTGGAGAAATTCGGGATCAAAGTCCACAGCCACCCCCGGCGCCGTTCCTCGTAAAAATTCGACTATCCCTACTATTTATCGACTTAAATCATTGATTTTCCCTGATACTCGATAGAAACTCGATAGAAACTCACATCAGAATTAAGAACAAAAAACCCCGAAAAATAAGAGCAAAAACAACGCAACTATTTTTGTTCTCTTGCTGCGTTGTTAAGAGCCACTCTCTCCACTTTTCACTCAAGCAGACAAAGAATGGGAGGAAAGGAGGCAAAAGAGCGACGCAAAGCTCAGCGCCTCGCTGCGCGAGAAGCTGCAGAATCGAAATCACTGACTCCTTCCTCGACCACCTCCAACTCGAAATCACCTCCGAGGACCAAGCCCAAGAAGCCCAAACATTTGAAACGCAAGCTCGCAACCGCGAGTAGTACGGACGCGAAGAAGTCAATTTTGGATCAGATGAGTCATTTGAAGAAGAAGAAGCTGAAGTCGCATGATATGTTTGAGAAGAAGGTTAGGAAGATTGTTGAGGATGATGGTGGGGATGGTGGGAAGGGAGGGTGGGATAGGGAGTATTTTAAGAGGATTGTCAAGAAGGGGTGCAAGGAGCCGAAGATTATCGATTTGATGAAGGCGAGGGCGAAGGAGGGGAAGGGAGGAGAGGAGCAGCAACGTGATGCTATGAATGTTAACGAGGGGAAAATGAAAATGAACGACGGCAATAGTGAGGAGAATATTAATGACGATGACGATAAAGGGCACGATAAAGGGCACATTAAAGTGGACTTTAAAAGAGACAGCGAATCTGAATCACCCGATTCGGACTCTGACGGCTCTGACTGTAGCGACAGTGCAGAAGAGCAGAAGCCATCTTCGAAAAACAACGAAGCAAAACAAAACTCGGAACAGAAATCTACTCTCTCTTCTGACTCCGACTCCGACTCCGACTCCGACTCCGACTCCGACTCCGACTCCGACTCCGACTCCGACTCCGACTCGGAAGATGAAAAGACTCCCAGTCGCAGTCGTGGCAACAAAAATAAGAAGCGCAAGCAGGAGCTTTCTGCCGCAGCGCTCCAGAAGGCCCGTGAAGAAGAGCTTGAAAAAGAACGGAAGGCGAAGGAGAGGGAGGAGAAAAAGAGAATAAGGGAGGAGAAGGAGAAGGAGAGACTATCGAAAATAGCTCAAGAAGAGGGCGACAAAGATAGGAAAGAGGGGGGAAACCAACCGTCAACGTCATCGTCATCGTCAATGTCAACGAGTAAAAGACATTGCATCGGCCGGAAACCTGTCACTGATTTCACAGTAAACGAATGGTACACCGGAACGGTGAAATACGTGAAAGATTTCGGTCTCTTTGCCGATATTGGTTCTCACTCCGACGCGTTTGTCCACGTCTCACGAGTTCGCGACGGGTTCATTGACGATATTCACTCCATTGTCAAGGATGGGGACGAGGTGAAGTTAAGGATTGTGGAGATTGATAGGGCGAAGAAGAGACTCACTGGGAGTATGCAGAGCGAGGCGATGATTGAGGAGGAGAAGAAAAGCATGGAGGCGATGAAAGAGAGGAAGAATTTGAAGAAGAAGGGGAACAAGACGAGCAAGACGAGCAAGACATCTGCGACATCTGCCCCCAAGGTATCCACTGCGGAACAAGCTGATGTCACAACGGACCAGATTAAAATATCACCGCCGCCAAGGCGCTCGGCGCCGAAGAGTAACTCTAATTCCACCGGGAATAACCAGGATGCGGCTCTTTCGAGACAAGAGGAAAAGCGACAGGCAAAGATCGCGAGGAGGGCTGCCAGGAGAGCGGAAGCCGAGGGACAGTGAGTGGTCTCTGCGGGCGACAGGATGTTTTTTTGGTCGATTATTATAATAAACGATTGCATCGTTTATTGTTTAATTAGAAAATTAGGGATTTTTAGGAGAGACGAGAGAATCATAGATATTTTTGACAAGCATACAAACATAAAGCATTGAAAAATCAAATCAGCCTTTTGAAATCGAAGAAGCAAGTCACACCCTCAGCCTACGATACGTTATCATTGACAAGGAAACCTTTAATACTACCGAAATTTCGTTAATTCAATAGATATCTGCATTGCTAAGTAAATCTTCACTTGACTTTCCAGAAAGTCTGGGTGCCTCCCATCCCCTCCCCCATGTCTTTGCACTCGATGGATGACGCCGCGTCCGCCCACATCTCTGCAGTTTCTGACCTGAAGACGAAGACATCTCTTCTGATCGAGACACAGGGCATTCCTGTTAACTCCACAAGTCCTTCAGAGCATGTCAGAGACATTGCCGACTCCACAATTGCTATTGTGCAGAGGGCCAATGAACGACGAAAGACCCAGCCGTCAATACCGATTCCGGACACGGCGATCAAGGGAGGCAAGCGCGGGAGTGCCGAAGAAGACATATTTATGGGCAAAACTGTTGTTGACAAGAGTGAGATTTATGCCCTCCAGAAGCAAAAACTGAAAGCTATTTCGCTAGCCTTGGACTACAGAAAACGGATGATAGAATCACAGAAGGAGCTTGAGAATTATAAAAAGAGCATCCGCGATGAAGTTGACGCGGCGATGAAAAAAACGCTGAGAGAAATTCTATCCAAAGGCGTGTTGAGGCTGAATATGGAGCGATCAAAGAATGACTCCTTAACGGCAGGTTTGTTAGACATAAAGAGCAATAGCAAAGATGTTGCCGTTGCATTTTCGGAGCTCAAGAGGACTAGCGAGGATCAAATTGAGATGGCAAGGCACTCGATTGCTGAGGGGAAGAATGGGGTGCTGATTGCTTTCCTCGGGGACTTGGAGGAGCGAACAAATTATGCGGAGCATCTAAAGGAACAGTTGGAAGAGGAGAGGGCAAGTGTTGGTCGTCTTGAGATGGAGAAGATTTGTTTCGAGGAGGAGAAACAACGTTTGAAGGAGGCTTTCGCCCTGCAACTAGTTGAGTTAGAAAGAGACGCGGTGGCAAGGACTAAGGATGAAGTGCAGGTTGAAGAACTGAAAAAATTTCAAAGGGCACTCGAAACCACGGGGATATCTCTGAAAAAGCATGCAACGTATCCCAAGAAAAAGTGGTCGTTTAAGAATTTCAAGCTCACGTCAACCTTCCTTAGCTGGGACGATTCAAAGAAATTTTCGCTCTCTCCGCCGACTGTTGTCAACAGGGTGGCACAAAACGGGGACGACAAGTGCTTCGAACTTGGAAATCCAGAAAGGAGAATGCTTCTTGAGTGTGACAGCAGTTTCGGTGCAGATACTTATTGCAAATTTTTTCAGAAAATCGTAGAAAATATAGCGTGCATGTAGGCAAAAAACAATAACAGCGTTTTACCATTTTAGAAAAAGCGGATGCTTCTTGTGACCACGTTTTGCAGCAGTTTTTACCAATTTGGACAAAGTAGTGGCGGGCCATGTTCGTTGTATCCAATTTACAAGCTGCGCATTGCACTGTGTGTTAGAGAGAGTTGCATTAATTGCGCTCATAAATTGAAACTCCTCACCTTGCTAGGCAGATGTCCATTTGGATTTACAAATGCAACTAAATCGATGGCAGTATGACCATTTTCTAAGCTCCGAAAGCGCCACACTGTCCCCTCCGTCCAACTCCGGACGCAACCCTTACAGACTGGCCACCTTACATCGTCCTCCACCGACTCATACCGCATTTCCAATTTCTTTGCAAAGTTGTTCTTCTTCACCTTCCTTCGGATTAAGAGCTCGCGGTCCGCTATGAAGCCGAGACCGAGCATGATACGGTAGCGTTGGAGAAGAGTACCATCGAGATTCACCGCGTCGAATTCCGATACTGAATGGAGATCTTTAACCCATTCTGAATAAGTAACAAACAGCAGTAATAAACAGCGCGTTCACACAAGGTTGGAAAGGGTTAGATTCCAATTATGGGAGCCCTTTATAGCGTCTTGCATTTATCACGTGTAAGACCTGAGATATTACCCGATTTGGCTGAATCTCCTTCACATAAAATATGAATACCATCACCCCGGGTAGCAGCACCCTCCACCAGAATAACCCTAACTTACCTTTACTTCTATTGATGTTGAGCAAAACGTCCATAATGTATCCCACGTGCAAATTGACTATTATCGTTCCCCGTAGCGGCGTAATTTTCCCCGGCGCATTTTTCCCCACATAATCATAGAGCATCACGCCGTTCACTTCCCCCCTTTCTTTCCAATCCTTATCCTTAAAATTGAAGTCATTATCCCCAACAACGATACCAGAATTTCCTAATCCAAACTCTCCGAACCATCCTCCTACGAAATACGCCAGCAGGGCGATAAAACATACACGAGAAAGGCGTTGTCTGCGGATTTGAGAGTACGTGGAGACAGGGATGAAGCGATGCTCTTCATTGTCCAAAGCGTGTTTCTTTGGGGTAGGACGAGGACGATTAGGCCGAGACGATTCCATCGGCCACACTCAGTAACGAAATGGCACGTGATGCAGAAGGTTTAAGTGTAATATTGAAAGATTTTGCAAACAAACTCAGCAGCTTCATGCTACCTAAAAAAAAGAAATCTTAAGACAAGGAAGATACATTTGTTTTTTCGGGACCCCCCAGTGTGTACTCTTGTAGATCAGAAGTGATCATAAGCGTAAAGCGAGGTATCAGGTTTTTTTAACCTGTTCTTGAAGTAAGAATTTCTCCGACGCAACCATGGTATTCAACTATGCAATGACACCAAGCGCCATGTCATTTACAGCCGCTCGTGACTTTTGCTCTTCCCATTTCTCAGGCGGACACCTTGCCACCGTCTCATCCCAGCAAATATCTCAGCAGCTCATGTCATTGAGTGAGTCTGAGGGGCACAATTGCTTCTCCGGTTGGATCGGGTTTTCAGATATGACACGTGAAGGTACTTGGGTGTGGGACTCCATGTCTGACACCGACTATACACATTGGATGGAAGGAGAGCCAAACAACATGGAGGATTCCGGCCGGCCTGTAAATGAAGACGGACCTGACCTTTGCATGACTACAGGGCCATGGGACGAAGACGACTGGGAAGACTGGGAAGGTACCGGTCAAGATTGCGCTTACATCGGCTGGAACTGCTATTTTGGTGGATTGGAGGTGAATGGTAACACCCACCGTTGGGACGACTTGAATTGCGGCGCGAAATTGTATGGATTTTGCGAATACGAAGAAAGCGACGGCAACGGCGATAGGGGCCGGCGTTTGTTATCATCCGACAACAGCGCCTGTGAAACCGGAGAAGGGTGGCAGGAGTACCAGGGCCGCTGCTTCAAATCTGTTGGTTCTTCCATGAATATGGCTGCATGTCTAGAAAGATGCGCCTGTGAGGGTGCAACTCTCGCCTGCCCTTGGAACGGGCGCACCAACGATTTTTTTCAAAACGAACTAATGGAAAATGATTTTGCATGGTTGGGTATCACAGACCAGATCGAGAGGGGGAAGTGGCAGTGCGTAAGCTACGATACTCCTGACGAGATAAGCTGGGATAAATTTCTATCCGAGGAGGAGGAAGAAGAAGTTGAAGAGGAATGGGAAACTCATGAAATTTTCATGAGTTGCGCCACCATCATGGAGGATGGAGGCGATTGGTTGAAGATGCCATGTGACAGCAGCAGGTTAGCAGGGGAGTTCGATGGCGAAATTGATTGCCTCTGCCAAAAGGGGCCCACTAAACGCGAAGTTGTCAGCTTTTTCAGTAAAGTACTGGATGATAATGGTTGGGAGGAAGACTGGGAGAGAGAGTGGGAAGAGGAGGTGAGTTTACGACCCGCGTTGTCTGTTTGATGATGATGATGTTTATCTCAGTATCTCTCAATCTAATTCGGTTGTCCTTCCAATCCTTCAGTGGGAGTGGGAAGACGATGACTGGAGGGGGAAGGGAAAGGGTCGAAGAGGATTTGACGACGATGACGCCAAGGGTGCCCTGGGTGCCCTTATTTTCTTTTTCTTTTTCATTTTGGCTGTGTTTATCATTTTTGGCTGTGTTTGTTTGAAAATGTATCGTTCCCACCTCTCTGCAAAAGTGGAAATAGCTCGAATCACGAGCGGGAAGAACATGCAACAGCAGCAGGTACAGCAGGTAGAAATGTCAACTTTTAGTCGACCACCCCAGCATCAAGCCCAGCAGCAGTTCTCACAACAGATCCAACATCGTTCTGGCAACGAGGTAATCTTGGGAGGAGAGCGTAGACAGTCGCATAGCCCAATGTTGACAAGCACAAGTACGAGTGTGACGCCAGCTGGAACCACCGCCACTATACCGCCTAGCAGCGTGACGGGATCGACGAATTATCAGCAGCTACCGGATTTCCCCTACGCTAAAGCTGAATATGCCGGTAGTTAAGGGTTAGGGCAGGAAGAGTTATCTGGGTTGGCTTCCATAGAGATGATATTTTCGTCTCTATGGAAGAGTGTGCTTTGTGAACTAAGTGCGTTGATAGAATTAGAAGAAGATTGTGTTTGTTGTCCTTGGCGCTGTGTGTTGTGTGGTAAACATTTTCTACTCTTTTTTTTTGCTTGTCCTCGTCGTCATGCCATTATTCGGTATATAATTTTTGATAACAGCCCTAATAAAATATACGTTGGCAGCAAAGAAGAACGCCGACGCGGTAAACAATTCCTTGTGCACCGACCTACCCACCATTTCGAGGTTATACGCCGTCAGAAGCCAAAACAAGAAAGCAACCGCCATCACTCCCCCAGCACTCCTCACAACACCGGCCCAATTGATTCGTGCATAGCAAAGCGGAAGGAGAACCAGCCACCAGGTAAAATACTGTCCAGTAATGACTTTGTTGAATGTTACAAATACTATCGTCTGCAGAAACATAGAAAAAGGTAGGTCGTATGGGGAGATGGTCAAGGAGGAGTAAATCAGGAGGGACATCTGGGGAATCGCAGGGATGAACTTCAGTATTGTTGAGAAAGCAGGGGTAGTGGGAGATGGCGCCATAGAAAGATAAATCGGATACCAAAAGAGCGAGTAATTATGACGGTGGTCGAGACGACTAAAATGATAGGTCAAAGAGTGGTATATAGCCGACTGTGTGTGTGGACTTTTCTGTTAGAGGGCAGGGCACAAAGAACAAAACAATAGTAAACAAGCAACAAGCACTGAACTAACCTCGCCATAGACTTTCCAAACAAAGAACGTTGGAGTTACAAATCCTAAAACGCACCCCACACCAAAGGAAATCGCCCAAGGGGTCATACAATCGAAAATTGCATTCGTAAACATGCCATGATTGCGATTGCGATTGCGATTGCGATTGCGATTGCGATTGCTATCCATTTTGCGATTATTCCTACCTAGGAAGATTATGTAACCCGCCGTGTAGATGACGGGGTACAATTTAGTGTGAATACTTATTCCATGCACTACGCCCGCTAAAAATGCCCTCCCCAAGCCTCTCGCCCCAAGAGCAAGCAACAATGCACCCAAAACTGGAAGCAAGACAATGAGACTCTCAGCACTTCCTCTGGTGCTAATATTGATCACAAAGGGGTTAAATAGCCAGCCAATTTCAACCACTCTCACCGCTTTCGATGCCCTCGTTCCAATCCGCACAAGGCACTTCAGGAGGATCACACCACAGAGGATATCCGAGAGAGAAAAAATTACTTTTCCAAAAATAGCCTGGAAAAATCCTCTGGGGAGGTAGAACTGCAGAGAGAGGAGTTGTGCAAGATAAGGCGTGTATCTATACGTGTGGCGGTCGAAGGGAGAACCGTTCTGGTGACAATATTTTGCTGCATCATTGTATACAGCATAGTCAACATCAGTATAGAGGATTGCCGTGGAGCTGCTCGGGGAATTTGAGTCTAGAATCGAGGTCACAGCAATTACAACGAGGCGAACACTAAGCGCGATCGTCGTCCTCAACATCCGTGATTGAGGCTGTGGTACAAGCAGGTACCAAAAACGGAGAGATGTGTGTATTTTCCGTCGGTGTGGTGAGGTGTTCAGCTCCAATTATATACCTTCACTGATCGAATAGAATTTGTTTTTGAGACGATGAAAACGTTTATTTATTTTCCCTCGTTCTGTTTTGGCTATATCTCCACTTCTGATCAGCGTATATATATATATTTTTTCCAGTACGCCCAGATGATTGAAAAATTCGCAGTTCGTAGTTTTAAAAAGGGAATTACACTCAAATTGCACAGGCGCCGGGTTGTCGAGGTTTCAGAGAATGGAGTGACTCTCTCAGGGGGAGCAAAAGAGCACACTGTTGGCATTCCTGAAATCCACGTTTCGCACCACATTCGTTACACTCTCTTCGTCTCTGGTCTTGGAGTCGACCGATACCTACAATTTTCTGACAGGGAAAGCTCTGCACGTTTTGAAACCATTGTTAGAACTCTCAAGCAAAGATGCTCAGAGAATGTTCGAGACGTACTCTCAAAATTGGTACCCGGAGGTCTTAATAGCCCGATTTTTGGTCAACTCATTGGGGTTGAAGGACTTCCCAACCGTGGAGTGGACCCATTTTTGGTTGTCACTTCACCTGGTAGTGAGAAAATAATCAATACCACGAATGTGATTCGTAATAAGAACGATCCAATCTTCACAATCTGCCATAACGGAACTTTTCTCCTCAGCCCCACTGATCTGGAAGTTGCCGTAATACACGGTATTAGAATCGCCTGTTTCGACAAACAGCTTGCAGGAAAGGATACTCCGTGTGGAGACGTGTTTTTGAAATTTGAAGAGATAGCCGACAGTCTCGGAAATAGGATTGTGCTACCGCTGACAAACAGTAACAAAAATATCGGAAAATCAACGATTTTGCTTGCTGTTCGTTTTGCACAAGCAACAGTAAATGATCTCCGCCTTTTCAAGGCCATCGACGAAGATCGCAACGATGCCCCTAAGAAGGTGAAGAAGAAGCACAAGACCGTTTCCGGCCAATTATCCGATATTTCTGCGTGTTCGACAAATTTTGTCGACCTGACAGGATACCGCTCCACTCTGTCTACTTCTACAGCTAAAGACGTTGACTTTGGGGTGGTATCAGTAGAGATTTTGGCTTGCTCGGACCTCAAAAATATGGACAGTGGACTTTTCGGCAATTACACAGACGCCTTCGCTTGCGTTTGTTATGGAAGCAACTATGCCGAGAGCGATTATGTCGCGAACTCACTCAACCCAGTATTTCCCAAAGACTCAATGCGGGCGTTCAGATTCCCTCTTCACCGGTTTAACACACTTCTCCATATTGGAATTTTTGACCACGACAGCGGACTCGACCATGATTTCATCGGGCGGACAAGCCTCAATATAGCACTTTACGAAGCGAATGTGGAACAAACGATCACCTTTGGCCTCTTTGTGGGGGGACAAGATGCAAACAAAGAGCCGAATGGCTACGTTACCATCCGTCTTTTGGTTGCCCCCACTTTTGGCGGCATTCGCGGTGCGGTTTTTAGTTCGTTCAACTTAGTAGTGCACAAGGCATTGGAAAGGGACGCAGTCACCGATTTCGACGAAACTCTCAGGACACGCTCGAAAAAGGCGAACAAAACAACTGCCACAACGACGCAGGGCATCGACGCTGCCACTGCCGCAACTTACAGCACCTCGAACATGGTAGCGCTCGCGACAGAACTGACGAATTATGCTCGAGTTGTTGGCGAAACATTACTCGCCATGTCTTTTAACTTGATTTTCTGGAGGCCCGGCGCACGGTATTACAGTTTTACACTTCTACTAACGACGCTGTGGATGCTGAATGACGTGCTAGCACGTTTTTTTGTTTACTCATTTTTCGTTCCTTTTCTGGCTTTAGTTGCTCTTCACCGGGACGGAAGCGGGCTGTCGTTCTCCCACGTATTCGCTCTTTTGTTCTTCGCCAGAACTGACAGCGATATGAAACGCATCAACAATTTCTTTGAACGTCGTGACATCGTCGGTGACCACCGACTAAGCGTCGAAGAAGCGATTGAGCAGCAAAAACGAAAAGAAGAGGAACAAAAAGCGAAGAAGGAGAAGATCGCAATCGCGCAAAAATACTGGCAGGACGCCCTCGATGCCATCGGGGAGGTCGAGGAGGAGGAAAAAACGCGTCCCCACAAGCACTTCAAGATCCAGCTCGACCCTCTAGCCTTACTTCTTGGCAAGGGGTTCCCTTATTTTCAAAAATTTGTTTGCGGGGTGAGGATCTGCAGGAACATTTTGCGAGGCGACGATGTCATCTTCGGCTTCACCTTGCAGCTATTTTTGTTGTGTGCAATGGTGCTTTGTTGGGCACTGCCTATATTCACGATCGCACAGTGGGGGTCGCGAATTGCCACCGCTGCCGTCTTGGGGCCGCAAAATTTGTACGTGTACAAACGGTTTGTCGAGACAGGCAACCTTCAGAGGAAGATAGACTACTATTTGTATTGTATCATCGATGAGGACGACTTCGAGCTTCAGAAATCACACGATGCTTTCATTGAGAGCTCGAAAAAACGTGTTAGGGTGAAGAACGAGCAAATACTGCAGGACGAAAGCATTAGGAGGGCAGTGCAAGGAAAGTATGCCATCGAGGTGAACGCCTTTAACAATCTGCGCGTCCAGAATTACCCCTTGAGTGTCACAACACAGAACTAAGAATAATAATCAGATTTTTTTTCTTTCGTTTTTCCCGCAAAAACAACAATCAACTTCACGTTCTCCTGTCACATAATTTATTCGAGCGCACGGTAAAAGTTCAAGTACGCCATATCGTGGTCTCCGCCACCCTTCAGCTGGAGGATGTCCTCCGTCTTGCAGGGCGATACTTCATCGTCGTCGAAAACGCACCAGTTGTCACCACTCTGTCGTACCCAGCCCATGTAATGTCCGCCGTCGCTGTCACGCCCCTTGTGTGTCACAACAGCGAACAGCTCGTATTTCCCCTGGAAGTCAACGGGAAGGCCCAAGCCAGCGGAGGGGGCAACTTCTGCTGTACTCATCTCCATGGCGGCCTTCAAGGCGGCCTCATCATCGTCTTCCTCCATCTTATCATCGTCGTCGTTTTTGGGTGCCGGGGGGGGAACATCAGCAGCGTCAGTCATCTTGTTCGACGACGACGACGATGACGAGGACTCCGCTTCCTTCTGCTTGGCGGCAATTCTAGCGTCCTCCTCCGCAATTGCCTTGTCGCGTCCAATTTTGAGAATTCCTTGAAGGCGCGTGGAGCAGAACTCAAACATGTCGATCTGCTCGTTAAAAGTAACGGGGCGCATCATCTTGCACTTGACGCCCTGGTGGTCTGGGTTGTCTGGTGTGGCCTTGAAGAAGAAGCGCATAAACTGAACGACGAGGTATTTCGGTAGGCGGTCAATTCGGGAGGAACTTTTCCAAATGGCGTTCCTTCCCAGAATTTCACTTCTCTTCTCAAGCTCACCCTCTAAGCCCAATCTCACTCCCTCTGCAAGGTGGTTCACCTGGACAGCTTGTCCGTGGCCACCCTGAATGTTACACTTAACGACGCGCGCGTCCTCATACTTTACAACACTAGCTTCGCTTTCTGCTTCGGGGCAACTCAGTGTCTGTTCGATCTGCAACGAGAGAGAGGGTTAAATATTATTATTATTATTCTTATATTTTTACGGGGAGACGAGACGAGACTCTGACTGATCAATGTACATTTATCGGCGCTTACCTTGAGACCAAAAAGAGCATCAATCACGTTATCGCATTTCTTCCCACCCTTCGAATTCGAACTAGCTACTTCCGGTGCCTCCAACGTGTTGTTGATTCCAAAGGCTGCATCCATCGCTGCGCCGCTGTTTAACGACTTGCTCATACTCTCAAACAAGGAGGTGTAGAATTCTTCAGCATCTTGCTGAGCGAAACCCCCACCTCTACCCTGCTGGGCAAACTGAGGGTATGCAGCACGCATTGCTTGGACAAATGCTGCGGGGGGGATGCTGTCTACACTGTTATCTACTTGCTCCATGGTCGAAGCAAGCGTTCCAGTGAAAATGTTGTCAATGTTCTGCTGTGTCGGGGTAAATTTCTTCAACCCAGACCTCAAGGAAGGACACGCCCGGAGACACTGAAGCGTCGAGTTCATGTAGCAAGTGTTTCCAAGGTTGACAAAGCCAGCTGGCATCGTCATGCCCGTTTTGGCTGCCTCATCAGGGGGAAGATCCTCTAAGAACACAGTCTTTGTGATTGGTTCAACGACAAACTCAGCAGAACCCATCAGCATGCACGTCGCACCATCAAGCTTTTTCAGGGAGGTGAGGTCGAAGTCATCTTTCAGAACGCCCTTCCATAATCCCTTCGTCTTGGGCATCAATTTAGCACGGTCAGCAGGGACACTACAGAAAAAGAAAGGGTTAGGCGAGAAAAATATGTTAGTTGAATTGGTTCACGTCGAGCGTTTTCCGATGCCTAGGACAAGCACATTAAATGCAGCACTTCTTTTTGGTAGTCGAGAGAATTTCACAAGTATCCACTGGTCGTCCGTTATGAGCAAAGGTAAAGTAGAGTACAATCCCAGCACAAGAAGTCTTTTGGTCTTGGGTGAAGGTAGACTTGTGGCTTCAGCCGCCAATCGTGTAATCATGTAATTAGCACCATCACCAAATCGGTTCTCATACATGTCGACGTTTCTAACAAGCACGTACGCACCCGGTCAGTTTCTGGAGATCTCCTTTGAAAGCTCCGACTCCCGCTGCTGGGTCAACCTGGACATCATAGCTGTTCTTGTTCCATTTAACAGTAACGGTAGGCATTGTCGAAAATCGTTGAAAGTATACGTCTGCGTGAATAAGACGGAAAGAAAATCGCCAAATTTGGCCAGGTGGGAGTGAATTTGAAATCAAGAAATAATTCGAAGATTTGTTTAATAATCTCAATTATTAGTCACGTTGTGCTCAAAAATTGGTGTCGGATCCAACGACTCGACTGCAAATAATTGGCGGGCAAACGAAGGGTTAAAAATTCTCACTGAAAGTTGTTGATACCCTTGTGCCCATCCCATCTTTTGCTTCCTAGGCCTCGGCCACCCCCCCTTCCCCTGGACGTGCTTGGACGAAGGCGGCATACTTTCGGTGGTAAGAAATGATCCCGCTCAAACTTTTGTGGTCATTTGTTCTCCTTTTGAAAGCTGATTGCTTCGCCTTCGGGCCTCGGCAGCCATTGCAGCTCTATGACAAACAATGGCTGCTATTTAAGCGCACATCGCGGCGGCCTTACTCGGAACCGCGTCGTCACCCGTCAGCGAGAACATTTCACCGTGAAACTTCGTCTGTCCAATTTACAAAACCTGACAACGAAGAGCCGGTTCTTTCTACTCCTCCACCTGGCATGCTTCAGAGCAACTCGCGGATTGCCTTGGGTACTCTTTCTCTTCTTGGTTTCCTAGAAACGTTGTTCATTACAAATCTGAAGCTCTCCTCTCAACCGGCCGCGATATCGCGTGTCTGTAGTGTACTGGGAAGCGGGAGAGGCGGTTGCACCGACGTTCTAACCGGCCCATACAGCAGTCTTTTTGGCATTCCCCTCTCCTTGTTTGGGGTTGTCGCTTATGCAGCCGTGGCTTTTCTAGCTCTCACTCCATTGGTCAAGAAAAATGCCACACCCGCATCCGCAAAGATGAATCATTTTCTATTGCTGCTGACCTCTACTGTCATGTCGACATTCTCGATAGGGCTAATGGGGCTTCTGGCTTTTGTTATCAAGGCTCCCTGTCCATTTTGCTTTGTAAGCGCAGGTCTAAGCATTGCAATTGGAGGGATCGTTTGGGTAGGTGGTGGGGTAGATACGGAAGGGGTAAAACGGTTCCAGGCTGGCGTGCTTGGGATTATCTTAACGGCGGGCTTGTCAATTGCAATATTCATGGGCGGGGAGAATGCAATTATCGAGAATGCAGTAGCGACAAACAATCCACAGGCTCTCGTTGGGCCGAGCAAGCGGGCCGAGATTGAGAACGCCTTAACGAATGTAAAGCCCCCTAAAATTACGGCGAAAAGCTCCGATGAGGCAATGCGAATAGCTCGAGAGCTGGAGAAATTAAATACCAGGTTTTTTGGTGCCTTCTGGTGCACACACTGCTTCGACCAGAAGCAGACGTTGGGGAAGGAGGCAATGGAATTGATCCCGTACTTTGAATGCGACCAGGACGGTTTTAACTCGCAGCGGAAACTTTGCAAGGACCTGAAGCTCCCTGGATACCCCACTTGGGAAATAAACGGGGAGTTATATCCTGGTGAGCAGAGTTTGAAAGAATTGGATGATATCATTAAGCTGGCAAATCTGGAAAAGGAGGAGGAAGGTAGAAAGTGATTCTTGATTAAC
>ERZ651776.1350-NODE-1350-length-29610-cov-4.453425_pt1 | contig 29610 bp, 26 predicted proteins | sample MGYA00514761_ERZ651776 | MGnify/ENA metagenome assembly ERZ651776
CTCTGCTCCCGGTGTGCAGTACACGCTGGACCTCAAAAGTCTGTAAACACCAGACTCTTATTGTCCCATCATCACTCCCAGTATACAAGTGACTCCAACTCAATTTCATGTTGGTTATCGCTGCCGAGTGATTTGTAAATACTTTAATCACCTCGAAATCATACCCAATACTCGTCAATTGGAAGACACATATAGTGCCATCTTCGCTGCCACTGTATAATTTGTCCATCACGTAGTTTCTCCCCCCCACCTGCAAGGCTGTAATTGGCTTTACGCCATGTTGCAGGGTTGTTTGAAGACAAAAACGCACAGGCCCTGTTTCCAAACTACACTCATGCCGATCAGGCCTCTCACACGTTTTCTCAAAAGGATACACGTAAATAATTCCGTTGCTACTCCCAATAAATAAATGCCTGTCAGACAGTGCCATTACCCTCATGGTTCCGCAACTTTTATTTGGAGGCTGAATTTTGCCAAGTCTCTTCCGCGTGACACTATCCCAAACGAAAACCTGCCTATCGTCGCTACTGCTATAGATTAGACAGGTGTGGTTGACGATTCCGTGCATGCTACAGGTTGCCGGTGTGGGATGGCTGCAGCTTATGTCGTTGACCCAGCCACTATGCTCCCACATGGCACCGCAGAACTTAATGTTCTTGACATTGTGAGCGAGAACCCACTCTCGAATAGACCCATTTGATGCGGCCGTATACATGCTCTGGTTGACCTTTTGCACTTTGGTGATAATAGCTGTGTCTTGGACCGGCGTGCTCAGATATGAGTACGTTTCCAGGCCAGTTTCTTCATCATAAATTTGATCTCCATTATGGTTGTGAGCGATTCCCCAGACCTTGACCATCTTCGTTCCAGCCGTGTAAACCCTGTTTCTATAGCAAAACAAATCCTCGACCTTGCCGTCATGAGTAAGAAAATTGGCAATCACCTCCATGTACTTCAAGTCTTGGTAGTGAGGTTGCTGGTTGCACATGTCCCTCCACTCCGTGCAAACCATGGATGCATAGGCCAGCGTCTTGGCGTCCAAAAACTGAAAAGTCAATTCACACACCTCCAGGGTGGGAGGCATGGCCTTCATCCAATGAGCTTCTTTTACGAATGCGCTCCTCAGCTCTATCTCCCCAACATAGCGAGGGTTCGCAACCGCAAGCCACTCCTTGGGCTCGTCATTGGGCACTCCTCGGATGCAATTGCAACGTACATAGCCGATTGCATGTACAAATCGGGGCGTGTTTAGCTTCTCTGCCTGTCTCCCTATCTCAATTCTTTTTTTTCTCAACTCAGCTTTTTCCTTCTTGTTCATCTTGCGATGCAACTTCTCCAACAGACCCTCATTCTCCAACTTTTGGGCATTGAGTTTCCTCATCTCCGCAGCCGCTTTCGCCTTTTCCGCGGCAAGCTTAGCCTCTTCCATTTTTTGTGCCGCTGTTTTTGCTGTTTTCAGCGCCTTGGCTCCAAACATTGCCCCGAGACCCTTCTTCCCCTCTTTGTTTGAGTTAGAAACACTCTCTTCCACGTTATCAGTCCTGTCCGTTTTTTCCTCACTATCAGACTCCTCTTCTCCATCGCTCATGTAGTCTCGGGGCGTGTCTGGCTCATCGTACCGACCCTGCAGAAATTCCTTGGGAACAAAGTGGCCTGCAACTCGATTCTCTTGGTGCTTGAAACCACACTCATCACAAACCTTCTTTATCTTAATACGCCCCCCAGAGAAGTAATCCATTTGGTGGGGCCTACAGGGAGAAGAAATACGAAAAAAACAAAATATAAGATGAAAAGGGTCAAATGCAGGGTACTTGTTTGTGCACCTCTTTTGAACTTAAAATTAATTTGGGGGTACTCTAGTGAGAAAGACTGCCGACAATGTACCCCTCCCGTAGGCACTCATTTAACACACGGCGGCGGCAACAATTCACCACTACATCTATCATCCAGCCGCAGTATTCATTCATCATCGTTCTCACCCTCACCTTCATTGTCTTGGTCAACTTTGTTCTACTGCCAAGGTACCTGCCGTCTGGCGTAAACGAAGGCAGCAGTATCGATAGGAACAATAATGGGGTCAGTGGCTACAACCTTCGCGGAAATGCATGGAAAAATATGAGAATAAAACCCACACTTCCCAATACATCTCCACAAACAGAACCAAAACAAATACATATACCTCAATTTAATATCCCCGTAGACTTGTTGAATTCCAACTTGAGCCCGGAATTGACAATGCTGAATGAAATACTAGCGAACCCATCTAGATACGTGATCGTAGAGGCTCGTAATGGCCTCGGAAATCGCCTTCGAGTAGTCAGTGGGGGACTGGCAATAGCCTCTGCTACCAATCGTAGGCTGATTCTTACTTGGCCGTTGGACCAACACTGTAATGCGACATTTAGTAGCTTATTCTTCACGGAAAAGCACGAGGTTTGGTTCACTTTCGACACCTACTTTCCCCAAGATATCTTGAGTAACAACCCTAAATTCAAAATTCATGATTGCTTGAGGGACAAAAAGTCCAACACTAAGCACCAGCAGATTAAGGTTGACCCTGATTTAGGCATTTTCATCCGTAGCGCATACGGTCTGAACCACCCTGAGGGAGATTTCAAGAAAAGCTACCACTTCTTGAGGAAGCTGCGTCCGAACAAAAACGTTGAGGCACAGCTAATCGACAGCACAAAGTTTCGCATGTATGGGGTGCATTGTAGGAGCAAGATATATGACGGTGTTGTAAGCAAAGCTGTAGAAGCCGGGGAGTATGTCAATGCTAACGACGCATTAGTAAATTATATGGGCAAGAAAACCGCTTTCACCACAATTGTGGAGCGGAGATCGAGCGAATGGCAATACTTTGTGGCTGCCATGAGAGAAATCCTAGAGGTGGACAAAGATGCAGTGTTCTTCGTTGCCGCGGATAATTTCGAAGCTTACGAAGGGTTCAAAGCAGAATTTGGGGAGGAGAGGGTACTGTACACGAGGCGGGAATCATACTCTGACGAGAGTCGTGGGGAGATGGAGCTGCAGAGTGCCTTGACGGACATGATAAACTTGGGCAGATCGATGCTTATATTAGGCAGCAGCGGCAGTAGCTTTACAGACGTCGCCAGCAGCTTCGGAGACACGGTTGGAAAGACCAAAGTTAAGAGGGTGGGCAATGACTTCGGGCAGAGTATCTGTGTGCAGCACGAGAGTGGTGTGTATGACATTGAGCCGATGAGAGACGGTGGGCTAAATGTCATCGACTTAATTAGGGAAGATACGAACAAAAAGGTATCTGCGAGGGCTCGGCAGAATGACATCGACTACAGTGATAACGATTACGAGCGTACAAGGCGCAGGAATCACTTGGAGTACCAGGATAGGATATTGGAAGGGTTGAAACAGATCTGGGATAATGGGGATGATTTGAACATGGGTTGGCCTGCGTTCGCCGAGAACAACACCAGTATGTTCTTGGCCGACTATAGTTTTTACGCAAATTTCATGAAGAATAAGCCGGATACTCTAGAGTCCATTTATCTTCCTGTACCTTGGACTTATACACAAAATGATGGGCAACTGTTGGCACGAATCGCCGATTTCTTTTCGACTGCTCTCGACAAATCATACAGCCACTTTACCATCATGATTGACGTCAACAAGAACTTTGTCGGCGCATCGCTGAAAGGAAGTCACGCAAAAGGTATCGATTTCAGCGAAATAATTATCTTTGGGACGGGAGGAACGGGGGACCGTATCGAGCTTCCTATTGGCAAACCGGTTTACGATGGGGATTGGTTGGGAAGGGTTGGGGGGTTTGACGATGACGAGCCGTTCAATTTTGAGAAGGTTGGGGGAGCTAAAAAGGTTGGTTTCAGAGGGCAGTGCGGGCACGCAATGAGCTGCGTTTTAAGTAGGCTCGGTCAGGCTGATTACAATGACTTCACAGGAGGCGAGAGCAAAGATGCTGCCAGTGTTGACTGGAGCAGTGTCAAGCCTTGCGTAGATTTCGACAACACTGACTTCTCTTTCAACGAAAGAATTCGAAATGAGGAAACCGATATATTAAGCAATTCTCACTTTGGTTTGGTGCCTGCTGAGGAGTTGAGTCCAAACAGCAACTTACTGTGTAAAACTATCCAACTTTCCAGCATACCCGTGATAATTTACGACGACAGCACAGTGCTCGATTGTCCAAGATTTTGCAACACGAAAAGAGTATACAACTGTGGGCGGGAGATGAACGGGATTGTTGATGAGGTAGCTGCGGCAAGTGTTGAAAGTTATTGGCGGAGTATTTATGAGGGAGGAGACTTGGTGCTCCCCAATGGACTCCAAGTCCAGCTGGACAAAAAGAAACACACGATTACAGATACATTTGTTGACGGGGAAGGCACTCGTACATATAATTTGGTCGCCGATGCAGGGATGGCAAAGGGGGTTAGGCAAGTTAGTTTGAAGAACTTGGACAGGATTGGTGGCGTCGGAAATCATCCCGTCAAGAGGCTCTGGCTCCCCTACCGGGATATTGGTGTTAGGTGGGAAAGGCTGGCCGTCATACAGCCTGCGAAAAATATGCGTAGAATCCGAAAAGAATTGGGAAGCATGAGCTGGGACGAGATCGAGCAGCGCAGAAAGTACCTCCAGTATGTTAAACCACTGTTCACATCTGAGGGAATGTATGAATACATCGTACATAAACTGAGTGTGCAGCATGGTTTCGAGATTCTAGCCACGCTGCAGTACTGCGACAAATTTAGTAGGAGCAGCTTTGACATAGGAATTGGCACTGAGTCGGGGTTTTGGTACCCCAACAGCGCCAGGAAGGTGCTTGTCGATACTGGAATTCTGCCAAAATCGAAATCGGGGGAAGAGAAATTGGAAGCTGAGTCAGAGGCAGAACCCGAAATGTAGATTTTTTACACTTATTAATGAATTGGAGATTTTACAGTGAGTTTCTTCGTGGGGTGTTCCGATGTGCTGTTCAGGTGATGTCTCTCAATCGTTTCGCAATATAAATAAAATAGTACACCAAATCGAAAGCCATATCCATATTTTAATAATTAGGCAAATCAGTACTTCGGCACCCTACTACCATGTGCAGCCCTTCAAAAAAACTCAGTAGCTGGCAATAGCGAGAAATTATTAGTCACGTCCCGTCCACCCAGTCTCGTTTTCTTCATTTTGTCATCATTTGACGCTGTTTTGACAAATGAAGACATGCTGGAATTTAAAGCGTAAGCGTAAGGTTAGTGTTGTGTTGGGGGGGGGGAACTTCGATCATCGCCTTGAGTCAAACACCTACCTCATCTGCCCCTGATCATTCGCAGCATCATCCATGTCATCGTCCGCCTCCCACTTAATTTTTGTCCCTTTCTCCTCAATCACTTGTTTGATTGGTGCCCAACTGAAGCGCACAGCATCTGGAAACGCAAACACCTCGTCCTGGAAGTTCTTCTCCAGCCAAGCCTTGCACTTGGGGTCAGATGGGTAGCCCGAGCCAAACTCAATTCCGTTCTCAGGCTGAAAGCCCTCCTCTGAGAATTTCCAGTTTTCTACTATCTCATCACGAGCAACCTTAGCAGCGATCGAAGCGGCGCTGGTGGTTTTGTACAGACTGTCGGCTTTTTTGGCAACGGTGAATTTTATATCCTTACCCGCGAAAGTACGCTCGAGCTTTGCCTGGTAAGATTCAGGTTGACCCACTGTGTCAATGTAGCACTCTGTGAGGTTTACACCTGCGTTCAAAACAGCTCTTATCATGTCCATAGCAGTGTCGTGCGACATCTCGTTCAAGTTATAGGGAGATGGGCGTAGCATTTTGCGGCTAATCTCAGGAGCGTGCAGAACACGGACAATGTAAGATACTTCAGGGGTGTTCTCCATGAGTCGAAACAGTTTCAAACGTTTCTCATGTGTCAGCTGTTTACTGTCGTCAAACCCCTTTTTCTCCATCTCAGCATCAACATCAAGGGTCCAGTAAGCCGCCCCGTACGTCATCGGCCCGATAACAGACCCACGACCGGCCTCGTCAATGCCCATCTTCACTGGTTTCTTCAAATCAAATCGGAGATCGGACATCATCATCGGACCGTCACCATGAACACTGTGAAAACCTAATCCTCTCGTGATTTGCCTGAAATGAGATCGCGACTCTTCACGAGTTTTACACGGGTTCCCCATGCTCGACATCTCAATCACCTTCCTCTTCATGGTTGCGAATTGGAGGGGGCAGAATTTGGAGGGAGAACCAGACAAAAAAGCAAGGGCTGGTGCAAAAAGTCCAGATTATTGATGATCGGCGCTGCTCCGTGATCTGTTCTGGGGACCCCTAGAAAATAGTATGTAAGAGAAAATAAGGAAGAGTCTGATATTACTTTTTCTTCTCTCGGTTTCGTGGGAACTAGTTTTTTGACGTTTCACAATACCAGAACATTAAGGCAGCGTCAACTGAGGGGTTCGCCGTGCGCAAATACCTTACATCCCTGTATATCGAAAGTCTATTCTCAAATAGACCCCCTGGCTTTATCGACGTCAGCAAGGCCAGTTTCCTGGCTATGGGTTTTCTCCCTGCTCTATCAGGGTTAGGGTCAACTTCAGTACGCGCCGGGCTATTGGTTAGGGGAGGTAGTATACCATCTGTGATCGGTGGCGCCGCGGTTGATGTCGCTGCAACAGCCTCCTCGTCATCCTCCTCATTGCCGAGCCTCCCAACAATAACACAGCCCAAAACATTGGCTGTGATCTACATGGCAATCTCAATGGCGTTACATTTCTTTGGCTACGAGTTTGCGCGGTCTGCTACGCTCACACTGTTTACGAGCAAGACGACAGGGTTTTCGAGTCTGTCATCGCTGCCCTTGGCGTTGGCTTGTGTGTGCCCTGCCTCTCTTTGTTTACTCTACGTTTACACAGCTTGCCTGGAGCGGTACGGTCCTAGGAATGCGCTACGCTATACGTCTCTTTTCTGCGCTTTTGTTTTGTTGGGGCTCTCGACTATTATCAATTCATATAAAAAATTCTTTATCGCGGAAAGAGCTGTCAAGTATGTGGTGGGTGTTTTGTTTGTCTTCAGGTGCGTGCTTGCGTGCTTGCGTGCGTACATGCGTGTTTAACCCCCCCCCCCCCCCCCCCCCCCTTTCCAATGAGTGAGTGATGGATGCTGCTCTCGCGTGTAATGATGCGGTCGCAACGGCTGGCGCCACCACTAATGTGGGGTTATGAGTCTGTCGTTTGTGTACCTATGGACTAGAATCTCTGATATTTTCATTGAAGATAAGGCGAAAGCCGAGCATAATAATTTTTGCTGAACACCAGAAGAGAGAAAGCAACGTGCATATTCCCAAAGGGGAGGTTCGCACACACATCACACGCAAGCAAACACTCACTAACCATCTTCGCCACAGGGAAGCCTACGTACAACTTCTCAGCACTCAGCACTGGAGTTTTATGGGGAGTGTGTTGACCAAGAGGGAGGGGGCACGGTGGTTTGCTCCTATAGCCGGAGTCAGTAGTATGAGCTCTGCTCTGGCCGGCTATTTTTTGGGCCATTTAGTACAAAAATTTGGAATTAGTTCTTTGCTACTCATGACAGCTGGCAGCATAATTGCGTCGCTCATCTTTGCGGAGAAGGCTTACCACATCAGCGAGGTCAACGGTTTCGACCCGGCAAAGGAACACACAAAATTCCAGAAAGCGGAGAGGGACGGGAAGGAGGGCAAAAACTCGTTTAGGAAGGCCGCAGATCTGTTCAAGCGAGTCCCGACGCTTCAAGCACTTTTTCTCGAGACGCTGGCGTGCCAGGGTCTCTCAACAGTTATGAACGTTGCCTTTGTCACTCAGGCCAAGGCAACGTTCGAGGTCGATGCCTCGAGGGCCACCTGGATGGGCAGATTCTACTCACTCGCAAATTTGTCTAGCGGCTTTTTCCAGTTTGGCGTCATTCCGAGAATCATGCCATTGTTAGAACCGCGCCACTGCTGGATTTTTATGCCTGCCATCATGACGGCGTTCAATGTACTCCAATTCCTGAACAAGAATAGCAGTCTGTTCATTGTTTCATTAGGGTTTTTGAGCATGAAAACGCTTGAGTATTCTCTCCGAGGTGTTGTCAACGAGATGCTTTACGTTCCACTCGATTTTGAGAGTCGCTATGTTGGAAAGGAAGTTATCGGCATGTTTGGGTATAGGCTTGGCAAGAGCGGTACCAGTATTGCTCTGACAGTTTTGGCGCGGATGATGGGAAATTTTAACATTGATTCATTAATGAGCATTGCGACCGTCAGCAGCAGCATTTGGTTGTTTTTCGCGTTGAGACTGAGCGACCATGTGCCTCTCCGGAGAGCAGGGGCAACAAAGAAGAGAAATTAAGCAATTTTATTGTCGTAAAGCGTAGCTGTAAAAGTGTGAACAGAAAGAAGTTGTTTTGTGAACGAAACAAAAAGTAGAAAAGGTTCCCATACCCCGGGTAAACAATTTTCTTCATCTCACACTTTTATGCTTCGCACACAAATTCACAACAACATTGCACGCAGCTACAGCATTAACTCAACACAAGCCTCTGAACATCTTCAATTCGTGGCACATTACTCAGGTCGTGACCGACAGCGGCTATGGTAGGATTCGACGAGACCATTTTTTTTGCAATTCGAATGATGTCATCTGCTGTGACCTGGTCAATTCGATCGCATATGCTCTTGGGCGTCTCTCGTTTGCCATAAGTAAGCATTTGCCGGCCTATATCTTCGAACAGGACCATTCGAGACTCCATTTGCGTGAGCACATTGCACTTGAGCATATTGCGCGCACGCGCCAGCTCTTCATCACAAACCTTCACAACTGCCAGCTTTGCAAAGTGCTCAAAGAAAACTAGTGAGAGTTGCTGAGATTTCTTAGGTACAGAGCTACCGCTAATTCCAAATATTCCGCTCTCATCATGTAAACTTGTGAACGCCTCGCTCGCCTCTGCCCAGTAATAGCGATTTAATACCTCCCTGTACAGTCGACTGTACATGCCCTTTCCAGGCCCTCCCGCCGAAAACGAATCGCCGCCGCCGAGTAAAATTTGGAGGACACAAGTCGGTACCAAGTCGTCCGAATGCCAACCACCAACCTCAAATCCAACAGCAATTCGAGTGAAGCCGTCAATAGTATCGCGTTGTTGTCTGCATTCTCCCCCTGTATATATCGATTTTACGCTTTCTGGAGGTGCGATTTTAGGATTTTTCGGAATGTCACCAAAGTGCTCTTCCGCCAACTGTACAAACTCTTGGTGGTCCACCCCCGCCCCAGCGAGCACCATATTCGGAGCTATAAAATGCTTGTCTCTAAAGTTCTCCAGTATCGAAGCATTGAGGTTGGGAATCGATTGCTCGTCACTGAAAAAAAATCGGCCAAGCCGCTGGTTTCCTCCCCCATAACCGGCCACCTGAATGCATTCTTTTAATACAAGCTCTAGAGGCAGCTCAGCAATCTGTAAACCCATCATCATCTTAGCCTCCTCAATCTCCATAGGGTCGTGAAGGGGAGAAGTGAGGGACTCAGCAAGCAATGAAAAGGCAGGGCCCAAGTTATTCCGTAGTACATCTACCATGACCAAAAATTGCTCACGAGATGCATTCACAGATACACCCCCACCGAGATCCTCAATCATCCGACCCATCTCGTCACCCCTCCGCTCTGTCGTGGACCGAAATCCCATCGACTCCATCAAGTGAGCAACACCATAGCAGTCAGGTGTCTGTTGCAAGCAGTCAGAAAAAAAAAATCCGGTCGGTCGCGGTGCAGGTTTGATTTGTAATGTAAGTGTGCGAGCTATGTGGAAGAGCGCGGCACAGCAAAAAAAGCACTAACTCACCTCATATCTCGAGCCAGCATCGATGAAAACGCCAAAAGTACTGAGTTGTCCGTATTTTTCCTCCGTGCTAACCGTCAGTCCATTCCCAAGCACCGTCGTCATCGTTTCCGGCACTGCCATCTCATCAGCAGGCATCAGAGGAGGAACAAAGGGAGGAGCAGTAGGGAGAATAGGAAGGGAAGTCGAAGGCAGTGATTCGAGAGGAGGGGCAAGGGAGGAGGGATTGTTCGAGGCAGATAATTCATTTATTGGAGAGTTCGGTGTGACCACAGTAGTGGATATTTTTGGGGGCTCATTACGTAAAGGATAGCTGTAGGAAGAGTACCTTCTCAGATAAAAGCGGGGGAGACCACGCTGCACAGATTTGGCACCGGCAAGCATGGTAATCAATCACGTAGCGGGACCAAAGGATAGTAACGCTAGCTAAGAACCAACACTACCAAGCGCTTTGACAAACAAGGATGGTGACAAGAGGACGTTGAAATGTGAATTTATTTTCACCTCAGTCGAATGTCAGACGATTCAAAGGGAATTGACGCTCCGAGTAATTCTTCCGGTTCAGGGACTCCAATAATGCCGGAAATGTCTTGAGCAGAGAAATAAAAGGAAAACGAGGCGGAACCAAACAATGGAAAAATTCACGCCCACCGTCAGCCATCAGAAATGCAGTCAAAGACAAAAAACTTCTCAGCTCCTTTAATAGAAAAAATCAGCAATGTCAATTTCCAAGAAAGAGAAGAAAGCAGCGAAGGCGAAGGCTGTTGCAGACGGTGAGTTTTAAAAATTCCTTTTTCTCTAGTTTGAGAGAATGAAAAAAGTCACGGAAGTTCCACTAACTAATGCTCCAATCATAGCCAAAGCTAAGTTGCTCGAATTGCAGAAGCAGATGGAAGAGGCCGAGGCATCTAGTGATTCCGATAGTGACTCTTCTAGCGACTCTGATAGCAGCAGCTCTGAGGATGAAGCCCCTCCTGCCAAGGTGAGAATTTCTGGTGGTTGGCTGTCAAAGAAAACCAGTGGTAGCAGTTTACAAGGGCCCTCTCTCTATGAAATTTCCACACTCGCGGCAGCGCAGCGCAGCACTAAATGTTATCAAACCACCCCCTTGGTATCGATGCACTCTGTGTTTCCCTTTCCCCTCGTCTTTTCTAACCCCCTGCCCTCCTCACCAATCTGACAGGAAGTGAAGAAGGCCCCTGAAGAGAAGAAGAAGGCCTCTGTTAAGCAGGTTACTGATAGCAGTAGTAGTAGTAGTGACTCATCCGGCAGCGATAGTAGCGACAGCGAGGAGGAGCCTGCTGCAAAGAAGGCTGCCCCAACGAAGGCTGCCCCAACCCCTGCTGTGGCCAAAAAGTCTTCTGACAGTGATTCTTCCGATAGCAGTGATTCTTCTGACAGCGACAGTGATTCTTCTGACAGCGACAGTGATAGCGAAGAGAAGGCCACCAGCAAGAAGGTCGAGGAAAAAGAATCTCCTGCCCCTGCTGTTGCCGCGAAGGAGTCATCCGACAGTGACAGCAGCGATTCGTCTGATTCATCCGACTCCGATAGCGACAGCGAGGATGCCCCCGTTACCACAACAACAGAGTCGAAGAAGCGTAAGGCAGAGACAACTGCGGAGGATGCCCCCGCCCCGAAAGTCGTTGCTACCAATAGTAGCGAGGAGAATCTGAAGGTCTACGTCCGTGGCTTTCCCTGGGCTACGACTGAGAACGAGATTAATGATTTCTTCGGTGAATGCGGCGAGATTGTGTCTATCGAACAGCCTCTACAGGATGACGGGCGCGCGAGCGGTACTGCCTTTATTGTATTCAAGGACAAGGCCGGAGTTGACAAGGCTTTTGAGAAGGATCAGGCTGATTTTGGAGGAAGGTGGTTGTCTGTAAAGCTCGCCACTGATAAGCCTGAAAGGCGCCACCAGTCAAGCCCCAAAATGGATGGTTGCATGACTGTCTTTATGGGTAACCTTTCCTGGGACATTGATGAGGATACTGTCCGCGACTTTTTCAAGGACTGTGGAGAGATCAAGGAGGTGCGTTTTGCATCCGATCGTGAAACTGGAGAGTTCAAGGGATTTGGACATGTTGAGTTTGTCGATACGATGAGCACCGACGAAGCTGTCAAGTTGGCGGGCCAGGATGTCTGTGGCAGGGCAATCCGAGTCGACTTTGCCGCTGTGAAGCAGAGGAATGGCTTCGGCGGGGCAGGTAGGGGAGGAGGACGTGGCGGAGGAGGACGTGGCGGAGGTGGACGTGGCGGAGGAGGGAGGGGCGACAGGAGCAGGAGTAGTAGCCCTAAGCCTCAAACTGCAAGGAGCAAAAACACTGGAAGCATCAGCGAGTTCAAGGGAAACAAAATATCGTTTGATTAAGAAGTGGGCGGCTCTGCTACCAAAGACGTTTGATCGATGGACGATATAGATTGCTTTCAATTAAGACGTTGTTGTAATTTACGCTAAGTGAAGGGAGAGGATTTTGGTTAAAAGAACATTTTTTTTAGAGATGAAATGGCCATGGCGGAGGATCCATGAGAAGCACGACAAGAAACATGCTTACGAAAGCTTCAGGACGGCCTATCTTGAGGCCTTCAGCCCCTACGAACGTTCCCATTTTTAGCATAAACATCAGTCCCCAGTGTTAGGAGTTTGACACACCCTCTATTGATGGATTTATGGATTTATTTTAATTGGGTTAGAAGAAGCGTTGTTCAGCTCACTTCGATAAGTCGGAGTGGGTAGAACAACACTTTCTAAGGGAGTATAAGCTAAAATAACATTGATAGAGTTTGATCCAAATTCCCACCAGAACCTCGGGCCTCGGGCCTAGCCGGCCTAGCCGACGGCCGACAGCAGTGAAGGACGGTGTAGTATCACAAACTCATTGACTGAGTACACATAATTATCCCATTCTGTTGCGCCACCTTTCCCATCTTTCTCTGATTCCACTATCGATTCTCAATATACCCATCTCATTGTTTAGGTGTTTCTGCAACTCCAACTCTATTGATGTCCACGCTCCGTACAACTGCCTTTGGGCAGAAGGTGTCCCCTAACAATTCCAGCGCCAATGGCCCCGCGAGCCCAAGCACTTCTGGTCGCTCGATTCGATCCCCTGGTGGACGCGCACGTGCGGAGACCTTTGCCGCTGGTGCAACCCTTAATCTTTTCCAAAAGGACCCCTTCACTCTCAAATTTGTTGATCCAGAGAAGGAATCAGCGTACAGCGCGTTCCATGGGAAGCGAATGAAGAAGGGTTTCATCAGTAGCTGTCTCTGCCGGGCCGCACTGCTCGCAGCTTTGGGGATTTACTCATATGCTTCATTCGATTCAACTCCGGCACTCCTCATTAACCTTGCTGGTTCTGTAGTTGATATATGCCTCGTTGGTTTGTTAATTGTCGCTCCCGGCTTATTTGCCGGGGATTTAATTCAGTTTATTCTTCTATTCGAAGTTGTAGTTGAGAGGTGAGAACAGGGTTGTTTTGTTGGAAGGTATCGTCAATCTCACTGTGATCATGATCAGCACATTACTCACTCTCTTTTTGCCACTTGCCGTATGCCATATGAAGCTGCGCAACGGTGACCGCTCACGCTCAGATTGATACAAAGGGGAAAGTAGAGCTCTTGTGTAGCCAATACTTCATCCTTGGTGTCCTGACGATTGGCTGGGTTTTCGCTGAGTCAAATCAGAAAATTTGTCTTCTCCGCTTTCCCTTCGCTCTTGCCGGCCTAATTATCTTCGCATCATGCAATGTTCTTCAGGCAACCCTCGCCAAAGAGGAAGGCGTACAAAACTTATTCTGGCTGTTAACTACTCTACTCGTTGTCATGGTTGGGATCGGGAACGGTAGGGTGAGCGACTCTAATGACAGAACACTTTATGTAAATTTGCAAAGGTGAGAGAGAACAACGGGCACGAATGCAACTGCAAGCGTGCGCAAAAACTGTCTCAGCCGTATCAATCTTAGCCTCGTTACGCGCAATCACCAACCACTAACGCGCCACCACAGGATTAAGGAGCAGAAGGAAAGTTTGGCGAAACAAATCAAAACGGCCAACAAACTGACCTCAACAGTTTTTTCTCTCACCAATGACGACGGCGAGGAAGGAGAATCCACGGAACATGACAGTGGAAATGAAACCACCGAGGGCGACAAGTCATCGAATATTGTGGGCGAGTTTGATTTTTTGGCCACTTTTGAAAAGAGGGTGGCGGGGATGGTGAAAAAGAATGAGGTACGCAAGCCAGCGTTGAAGAGGTGATGTCCGCGTAGCAGAACCACGTTAGCGTCAAGACGTTGAAGAGGTGATGTCCGCGTAGCAGAACCACGTTAGCGTCAAGACCCACTTACATCGCCTGATTGTTTACTTACAACTTCTTGTCACAGATCGACCCGGATATAACAAAAAAGAGCGACGCCTTTTCCACCCTCAAAGATGTGATGGACGACAATTTCGGCCTTCGCTTCTTCCGATACTTTTGCCATGTGCAAATAAACATAGAGAACCTTATCTTCTACGAACAAGTCAAATTATTCAAAAGGCGGGCGGAGCAGCACAAAAAGAGAATTATACGTACCTTTATAAGAGAAGGCAGTCCGTCAGAAGTCAATATCGACAGCAACCAGCGGAAGCGCTGTATGGCTAACGATATTGATATATCCATGTTTGATGAGTCTGAGGTCGAAATCTACAAAATCATGGACCGCGATATATTCCCCCGATTCAGGGTCTCTAACCTTGGCATGGGTTTGCTGCATTGCGCACAAGATGAAAAGTACGTAAAAAGCATTCCTGTCATTTTTGTTGTTGCCCCTGCTGGCACAAAAAGCTAATCCAATCCCCCCCCCCTCCCTCCCTCCCTCACAGCTTCAGAGACGACGTCGTCGATAAACTTGACGCCCGCATGCGCCAATTAGACCAAGACCAAGCCCCTAAGCAAGAAAATAAGTAAAATTGTTGACGTGCTTTTAAATTGAAACTTTTTTTTTGCCAAGCGATTATTGAGTGACATTTGGCTCCGGAATCGCGAGCTTCTTCTCACGCATCTCAAACATTGCTCTCTTCCATGCAACAGCAGCAGTAACTCAAGCAGCAGCTTTTTGCCGTTGCTCGCCCGTAGGGGATATAGCTAAGTGAGTACCAAACCATGGCGGCTATCTCAACAGCTAACAACACTAAAATGAGCAATCCTTGAAGAGCCCGTAAATCTTTGGGAAAGGTTACGAAACAAACAGTTAGAGTTAGAGTCAGCGCAACGACATAAACAATCGATGTGACTCGACGGCCCTCCTTGCTCATATTTTTCCACTGTCCTTTTGGGCCGCAGAGGAACATTGACGAGCAGAGGGCTAGGATGTTACCCAAAGTATACATTACGACGAATGGGATTGGCTGAAAAAATTGGAGGTGGAGTTGAGTTTGGGGTTAGGGCTTAGGGACTAGGTGGAGGTAGATGGCTTCTAGAACGAGGCGGCGGTAGATGGCTTCTAGAACGAGGCATATATGATGGGTATTTCCCCCCGAAACCAGCTAATGAAATTCACTGCTGCTGTATAATTCTCTCAGGCACTCTAGGGGAGCTCGAAGAGGAGCTCTACACTAACGCTCACCTCTCCTTGTAACATCTTAACGAAATTCACAAAGGAAAACAGCGAAAAGAACAGCCCTATCACGAAGCATGTAACAAAACCATAAAGCCTCTGTGTGTAGGTGAGCTTGGGGCAGAGGGCAGCGATCTCCTCAGCCATATCGGGCTCGGCCGGTTTGTCAGAAAATTTGGACGAGAGGCGCTTCGCCATAGACGGCATCCCAAGTAGCGGGGCTTCCACGAGTGGAATGGTGGATGGCGGACGGAATGAAAAGGGGAATGACGAGAGTGAACGCCACTGTTTTATCGAGGTTTTACAGTTAGCCGTCCTTATGTTTTTTCGAGACAGTAAACAAAGCAAGAGACAGGACCAGGAGTGATTTCGTATGTAATAATGGAACAATAAAGCACAAGTGTATTCGCCCACCAAAAATTTCATCCACAAAACCACCCACCTCTCAAACAGGATAAACGTCCACAAATAAAGCCAAGAAAATTTCAACATCTTACACTTATATACTCCTCAATCGAACCACTTTATGTAAAAAATGGGAAAGGGATCAAACGTTCAGAAGGCCCAGGCTGCTCGGGAGAGAAATCAGAAAAAGATGGGGACCTCCGCAGAGGATAGGAAGGCAGCAGCCGATAAGGCAAAGAAGGATAGTCAGGCATTTGTTTGTAAGATTTGCCGACAGACATTTATGGTCAATGTTAAAATGGAGCTCCTTGCTGACCATGTGGCAAAACGGCACCCTGGCAAGTCAAATACAGAGTGTTTTGATGCTCTTGCTGGTTGGGATCCGAACGCTCCCGCTCCAGCTGCCTGCGTCGCTGCGCCCGTCGCGAAGAAGAAAAAACCAAAGAAAGAGGACGATTTGTCTGATTTACTGGACGCTGGTTTGACAATGGGGAAGAAGAAGAAGTAGGTGGGGGAAGAAGACTCGCCTCTCGACTCAGCCGAACCTGTGCTATTTTTGGCAGCATCTTGCTCGTTTTAATGTATTTTTGAGAGTATATTGACGACCCTGACATAAATTTAAAACGACCCTGTCGAAAAAACCAGCTGCATATATTATATATGACCCTCTTCAATCACTTCACCCCCTTTCTCAACATTCTCATTCTCATTCTCATCCTCATTCTCATTCTCATTCTCATTCTCATTCTCATTCTCATCCTCATTCTCATTCTCCTCATCTCCCTCACCTGGGTCAAGGAAAACCTTAGCGTCTATTGCCCCCAATGCACTCTTCCGCTTGTTTTTGTTCTTCTCCTCTTCAAGTTCATTTTTAAGCTTGCTTATAGCGCTCTCGCTTACAGCGTACCATGCTTCGGTCGTGTCTGCCACGCAAATTAGCTTAGCGATGTCACAGTCTATAGACGATGCTGTTGCACTATTATTGGTATTGATGCTGTCGTCATTGTCCTTTTTTTTGCCGTCGCCATCGTTTTCGTCGCTTTCCTTTGTCTTACTACTACTGCTCAAAGCATCGGTCAGAGCAATTTTTAAGTACGGGGGCATTTTAGGTCGGTCGACTTTAGGGGAGAAGCGTAGGTGGAAATCGGCCCATATGGATACCCCTCTCAAAATAGTGCCAAGCCGCGGTAAAAAGATACTCCCACTCTCCTCCTCGCAATTTTTCTCGGCAGAGTCGATTTCACGCTCGAACATGCGTGGACGGTAAAAAGGGTTGGTCAAGGCGGCCTTATTCTTGATCAAATAGACCCAGATGCTCTCGGTCCGCTCGTGCACCTGGCACCCTATACGTTCCTTCTCCGTGTTGTAGAGGAATGTCCCGAAGCGACAACTATATATGTGATCGGCCATAACCAATAGGTACCTTGAATTAAACTCAAACTTTTCCGGAAACATATTGACAAGCTGCCAAACACAGTCTAAAAATTGGAGGAAAATGGGGCTCATCTGATCTTCGTTGCGCCCCTTTCCCTCACCGTGGGCATGTCGTAGCTGGAATGGGTGCCCAAAAGACAGCCAATCCTTCTCTACCAATGTTCGGAAACCGGTAAATGTCCGGTAGTAAGGGTCTAAGAATAGCTGAGATAGAGCGCATACTTGTGAAGTCCGATCCCAACCGTGCGAACAATGGACCAATACGGGAAGCTTCTTGTAATGTGCTAAGAAAGCTGCCTGCCACGACGCTTGCAGGGTTAGCTTTACGTAAAGCAACCACTTCGTGTCCTCGATGTTGGAGGAAAAATTCAGATCACTCGAGTTGAGGCCTTGGCACTCCTTGGTCACCTTGTTCAAGCTATCCCGCATCGCGTGGATGTTGCTGATGTTCATAAAGGTCAGATGGGAGTTCGGGTAGGCACTATTCAGCTCAAACCCATGCCCCGTTACTCTGTTACCATTGGCACTTGACTTTGGTCGCAGGTCCAAGATTTTTAGCAGAGCCCGGTTATGGTTGACGTTGCTCTCAAAATCGGCGCTTCCACTCATACTCATCACGAAATCAGGATTGAGCATGTGCTGCCCACCCCCATAGATATTACTAGCCGCCTCTGCCATCAAATTTAAGAATTTCTCATCAGAGCTATTCTGGTTCCCCTGAAGACCGACCTTTGGTTGACTTGAGCGCCAGATGCTGCCCGAATGAAGTGCAGCCCCCCAGGTCAAAGATGGAATTCTTCCTTCACTGCGGAAAGAAGCACACTGTAAAATCTCCTTGTCGTTAATTTGCCGGGGCACGACGAGCTTCCTCGGATAAGAACTACACATTCTGTAGTCTTTGTTTACATCAGAGAGGCGCCAGGGGGACTGCGATGTCTTCGTCACATGCGTTTGGGAGCGATTTATCAGATCGATCTTGCGCGTAGAAAAAACGCCTTGCCGTTTGAACTCCTTCGCAGCATCGTAGGGGGGCAAAAAGATCCCTCCAGCAGGGGGCGAAAAACCGCCCACCTTACGGCACTCAAAAGCGAAAAGAAATTCGAGGTTGTCCTTCCCAGGGAACGCGAACGTAGATAACGCAGCCTCCGCACGTTTTACCTCTCCAGCAGTCGGTGGTATGATGCGCAACCATCGCCCATCTTTGCACTCAACCATGACGGAAGCTGGTTTGCTGCTTCCGTGGTTGTTGTTGTAACTGCTTCTGTCGTTGGCTTCTGCAGTCTCGGCTAAAGCAAGACCTTCGCTCGATACGCTGCTGATATATCCCAGAGGAATTTGTAGTGTTCCAGAGTCAAAATTGTCATCGACAATTCCTTTACTTTCTCCAATACCATTACCTTCCTCATAGTTAAGCTTAGGGGCAAAAGCCAGACGATACGTCGTCATGACGCAAGCAACTTCCTGCAATCCGCCCAGCTTAATTGACGATGACAAGATCACATTACCCAAATACATGTGCACCTGTTCACCGGGAAACAACTCCCCGGCGGTCGATACGATCTGCTCCCATTCTGTTGGCTGTTGTTTTGCAGGTTGTTGTTTAGGTAAATTATTCCTTTGCTGCTGCTGATGTTGAATTGGGGGTTCGGGGGGATGTTGTTTGTTGGGCAGCATAGCGTTATCAATCGGAGACGGGGGGAGCTTGTCCGAATCGGGGAGGACAATCGGAGGGGGTGACGCGAAGGGACCAGTGTTTTTCTTTGATGGGGTCATTAGGTTTTTGCTCGCAGTTCTTTGCACCTCGAGATCCCGCGCAATCTGCTGCTTTTTCGTCAGAATCGGAGGGGTTTGTGGTTTCACATCTGTTTCTAGTGTAGCGAGCGGGTCGAAGTCATCGGATCCTAGGGCTTGCATGGTAGATAGATGTATATAGGAGGGCCCTGGGAGGGGGAGAATACACAGTGGAGACAGAGGAATTTGAGAGAGGGGAAGGGGGAGGTGCGGGAGTGTACCGAGATAAGAGTACGGAGCAACAGTGACAGGTGCCTAGGTCCTCGGTAGGTGCTTCAGAAATAAAAATTAGAGGGAGAGGGTCACCAACAGTTGAAAGAAAATTTTGGAGGTTTTGTAAAGGAATCAATGTTTGCATTGTTCTTGAAAAAAGTTAAATTAAAAAATATCGAGAGAACTCCTCTTAAGTGATTTTTCATGCTTTCCCTTTTTCCCTTTCTTCAGGCCTCCTTTTGCCTTCATACTTTTCATCTGTGCTGATGCTCGAACAATTCGCACAGGACAGCAACACTCAGCTAGCGTCACGCGCTCATTATTACTCTTGTCGCCTGAACCAGCGACGCTGCCACAACCCCTTCAAAATCCAATGAAATCTCCGTTGTCTGTATCAATCCCACTGGCTTTTTCAACGCTACCGAGCGCACCAGATTGCATGATATCTTTTTGATAGTTGAACCACTCCATTGGCACATCCTTTTCAAGCTTGAATTTGCTGCTGAAGCCGAACTGTGATGATTTGTTTGTTTTCAGGCTAGGAATAGCCATCCTCCAAAACCCCCCAATAACTCCAAGCGGTGCACCGAATGGGCTCGCCCTATCAAATCCCGGCATACACTCCGCAAATAGGCATACACCAGAGTATCCACCGACTTCCCTGACTTCATCACACGCTGATCCAAGCTTCCCAGCCCCCCCCACAACTTCCAGCCCACCAAGAATTGGGATACCTAAGGAGGGGGGCGAAGACTGCGGACTGTCGATGATGACGCTCTTCACTCTTCCAAGGATTTCAGAATCTTCGGAGATCTGCGAGAGCGATTCACAATTGGTTCTAAGGAAGCGAAGCAAAGCAAAGCGAAGCAAAGCGAAGCGAAGCGAAGCGAAGACGGAGAGCGGGAGTTAGGGGGCAGCAGTTGAGGTTGTCAGCGCAGGTGGTGCCTAGTAGTAGTGGTGGCACATTTTGATAACACTCACCTTAAGACAACGTCGAGATCACCTGCGGAGCCAAGCGCTAGCTCATCTTTACCATTCCAGTCAATTAGTACAGCTCCAGCACCGCATTTTCTTGCTGTTGCAAATATTGTGTCTGCACCTTCACCATAAATGTTTCTCACAATGACGTTCAGAGGTTCAGGAAAGGAGCCCCTCGCAGATGCCTGCTCATCACAGAATTGGGCAATTTGTGATTTGGTACCAGAGAGAATCAGTCCATTGGGCCTAGCCTTTGTGCGCAGAATGTGGGAAAACTCCCCAATGTTTGCATCCAAGTCAAGGCCGGAGAGAACAACCTCACACACGAATGTAAGCTTCGATTCTGTGAGGGGGGTTAGGGCAGATTGGAGAGTATTGAAGGAAGAGGCGGGGTAGATAGCGACAAGGAATATTGCCAGCAGCAGCATTCTATCAGCTTTGCACCAGTGTGGGGACTGTAACGCGATACAAAACGCAGGGAGGGAAATGATGCAGGGATGAGCTGTACCGAGGAAGAGACGGGTTGCGTTAATTCGTTAAATGTATGTCAGAGGGGTCCTCAACGAGAAATGAGCACAGGTCTGAAAATCTTATACGTCTTTCTTTCTCGACGATCAACTTCTGGTGATGCAAACAAAACGTGACCAAACCAATAATTTTCACAGGACATGACCCAATGGAGCCAAGGAGGTTATTTTCAGCGAGGAATCACGAGAACTCTTACACACTGTACCAATCAGGCGACAACGGTCTCTCAATAGCACACCACAACCCTGCTTTCAATCCGCTGCCGACATCAACTATTTATTTGCCCCACAAATGCAACATTACTGACTTCAAGGACACGTTCTTTGACTCGTTGACGATGAAAGATGACCTCTTTTTGGCCGAGGAAAAAAGAAAGGAAGAAGAAGAGGCGAAGAAGGAAGAGAAGAAGAAGAAGGAGAAGAAGAAGGAGAAGAAGAAGGAGAAGAGGAAGGGAACGAGGCAGACAACGGTCAGTGAGAGGTTTGATGATTATGTTCCTGCACCGAATATAGGAAGCCCCCTTCCCCTGACGCCGGTAGGAAGTCCACTTCCCCTGATGACTGGAAAGCGAAAAAGAACACCGAAAAAAGTGTTCGAATTTGGCGAGGACACTACTCTGCGGCCTCCACCTTTCACGCCTTCCACGCCTCCTCTGCCGTCGCTCCCATCGTCACATTGTCCACTAGAACCCCCGAGTCCTCACAAACCTGCTGTTATGGTCTTCTGTGCTCATCTGCCTGACGATGAGTCTCTGATGATTTACTTCAGCAAGACATTCAAGCACGCAAGCAATGTGCAGCTTATCGATGTCCCGTTTGAGGGACTATTATCGTTGACGGCGCTCGGCCAGCGTTGTGACCCTCATATTCACAGCAAAATCATGGCTGCCTGCCGCCAAGAGCTCGTCTCACTGAACTTGGAAAGTAAGGTCTCAGCGATGGATTCTTCTATCATTGTGAACGACCGTCTGGCAAAAGCAATAGAAAAAATCGAAAAACGAAAGTTTGAGTTTGTCTACGTCTGCAAGTACGCAAGGCGCACGCAACGCGAGGAGGCCGATTCTACATTTTTATTGACCGAAGCTGCCTATCGTTCAGCGATGGAGAAATTTCTGGAGGATAAATAGGGCGACGAGATGGACAAGCAAACCCGCTGGTGATCCTGTAGAGCCACCCTCATGGCCTCTCTTCTTCAGCTTATCAAACCTCAGGAGGCATGGTGGGTGTGATAGTTGTGGAGGATGACGAAGATAGCGATCCTCATGTAGATTAGACAGACTAGCTGTAAATGTATACCAAGAATCATGTCACTTGAGATAAAAAGCCTCGAACCAACATCAACCTCCTTCTCTTGTTTATCATGCGTTGTTACTGTTGCCTTCTTCTTCTTCTTCTTCTTCCTCTTTGGCCTCTTCCTCCACCATCTTCTTCTTCTTATTTTTCTTCTTTGTTTGCCTTTCAGTCATTTCTTCCATTTCTTTTAGGACGAGCATCTCCTCCTCTTCGCTTCCTTCCAAACACTCAACTATTGCTTTATATACATCGTCCTTGCTGGGCTGAACATCGAAGGTCGCAGCGACCTCAAAGTCAGCCTCTTCCCGTTTCGGCGCGACATCGACAAATACATGCCACGGCCGGGGGTAGCTCCGGATTACCATAGCTCTCGTCGCTTGAGGAGACAGCTCGATAGTGTATTCGGGCGGTGGCGGCGGTGGCTCAGTCGTTGCATCTGCATTCAAATCACCATCGTCATTTTTTTTGCTTTTTTTGCTTTTTTTGCTCCCCATTCCCTTCCCCCGATCTTTATCAGATTTTTGCTCTGCCAAATATTGCACATTCAATAGCCTCAAATGGTAAACAACGTTCAAATTCCATTTATCCGGGAAGGAGCTTTGCGCAATATGGCCGTCCATATGACAGTTGATGATGACAACTGGCCGCTCGATGCTCTCGACTACCTCGAGCATGGTTTGAAATTCAGCAGTATCGTGACGGGGGGCGATTATGACCACTAAAGCGTCGTTTGTTTCGGTGGAACCAAATCCAAGAGTTCCGAGAGCGATCACATCAGGCGAGGATAGACAAAAATATTTTCGAAAATTTGATAGTTCAGAGACAGTCGGGAAGACTGAGAGGTTCATGTTGTCGTGACAGAGGCGAGCGAAAGTTAGAAACAATTAAAATAAAAGCTGAGATCAAGACATGAAAATAAAAACTCCCCTGGATCATCTCTGGCTGCTTCTAGAGGTCTGGAACCCTCTTTCTACCTCACTCACTCGCCGACTTACCAAGTTTCAATCGATTCTTCTCTGCATTCAATCCCTCTAATCCGGCCGCCACAGGCAAGATCGAAAGCTCGACAAATTGCGCCAACAATTCAGAAGAAGAAGTAAGTTCGCTATCTCTTACGTCTACAAGCATTCTGTACGACCCAGCAAGCAGGGCAGAAAGGATAGACGTCCCCGCAGCATCAGCGGCATCAACCACAGAAGAGGGTGCACTTCCAAACACGGACGTATAAGGGTCAATGGGGGGACTGAAGGGGCGAAGCGAAGGGGATAGGAGGCACCGTAAGTTTACGCAAAAAAGAAGAATATACAATCATAGTTTGCAATCATAGCGTTCACTGACCTATTGAAAGAGCTTCCGTCGCCAGAGCCATTGTTGACAACTTCAAGATCCTCAGGCTCCAAAACGCTGATCTCAACACGTTCGATTTCGTCCCCAGCGGCCGTGTCTAGACCAGCGCGACGAAGCATTTCGACGATTTCCATAAAACTGCGGGGTTGTTGTCAGCACAGCGCACGATTCGGTCAGCATTCATTACGGTGCATTCATTCGTTGGTTTGTTTGTTTGTTTGTTGCGTGTGCGCGTGCGCGTGCGCATGCGCGTGCGCATGCGCATGCGAAAATGCTCAGCAGAAGACAGAAGAAAAACTCACCTTGCACTTGATTCTTTGAGTTTCTTGATTTCCCTTCGAAGCCCTGCACGTTCGGAGATCAACTCCGACACAAGTGACTCCAGTTGTTGAACCCGATCGGAAATGGCAGAAAATTTATCATCTTCATTGTCGTTTTTTCCTCCGAGATTCGTTGTCCATTTTGCCTTCCGTCGTAGAATATGTGGTCCAAGATGTACAGGCTGCAGACAATAAGGAACTGCCAGATTCATCGAAAAAGCAAAAAGTAAAAGTAGTCCCAGAAAGAAGGACGGAAGAAACATGGCGCGGATACAAATATCTTCTCAGGGAGGGAGAAGAAAAACAAAAGAGCACACCAGGGTTAAGAAACGTTCGAGAGGGTTGGAAAATGTTCAGGCGTTTAAACAGTCGGCCCAGTGAATGAAATTAGACCTTTCTTCTTTGTGAGAAAGCGAATATGGCGGAAAAAACGTTGTGTGTGTCGTATTTTAAATTGCTTTTGCAATTCCGTCGTCGGCTTCGACAAAAAATGGGAATCTCCTGTACTCCAGCAATAATTGTTGCCTTTGTGTGCCTACAGGCTATTAGTTTAGTCTTGTAAAGCCCGCCGCACCCCTAAAAAACACTAGGCTTAAATTGTGTGGTCCCAGGATTCAATTGTGCAATTTCGCAAATTCTTTTTGTCGTTTGAGGTCACTCACTGCCGGGATGTCGGTAAGGGCGTCTGAGGTCACTCCACTATTTCCATCGGCGCCAAAGGCACCAATTGAGAACGAGAAACGAGGCAAACTCCGCTTTCCCCCGATGGCAAAATGTCTGGTCCCTTTGCTGGTTCTGGGCTCTTTCACTCTGCCTTTTCAACACTCCAGGTCAAATGAAATCAACCTATCTGAAGCAGCACCAGGGCAATTGCCTATCTTAAGCGCGCTGCAGGACGAGTCGACAAATTCCAGGACCCAAAAGTTCACTCTTGATGTCGACGTCTCGATGACAACAATACAATATTGTCCCTCTCCCAACTCGACAATTGGAGAGGGGATCGAATTACCTGCAGTAGCATTCAATTCTCGGGTCTACAACGGCGATTTTGTGGGTGGTGGGGTGATGCGTATAAGACGCGGAAGTCATGTTGTCGTCGAGACCGTCAACAACCTGGCATTCCCGGAAGAGGATGACGACGAAACATTCCAAAATATCCCTTTGCACTCTCCAAACAAGACAAACCTGCACTTCCATGGCTTGCACGTGACACCGTCGAACCCAGGCGACGACCCGTTCGTGTCATTCCCCGGCTTTGGAAAATCTCACTTCACTGCATTTGACGTTCGCCCAGACCATCCCGCTGGAACTTATTTCTACCACCCTCATGGCCACTCTTCTTCAGCTTATCAAACCTCAGGAGGCATGGTGGGTGTGATAGTTGTGGAAGATGACGACGATAGCGATCCTCATGGCATCGTTCGTGGTTGGGAGGAAATCGTCATAAATCTTCAAGGCGTAAATTTTGGTCAAGGGGGGATGCGTGCCATGCAAAGTTTGCATGAAAAAATGAAAGACTCAATAAACCTGAATTTCACGATTTCACCATCCCTCCCCAAAAACACGCTCCCTGCTAATTACGTTTTTTACACTGCCAACGGTGCGATTTCTCCACTGGTCAAAGTTGACATCAGAAAGGAATATCGGATTAGGTTGGTCAACGCAGGGGTCAGTGACGTTTTGCAATTTCTATTTGATGACAACGAATATTGCGACAAGAGAGTGATAGCAAGGGACGGGGTTTACTTGAACAAGCCGATAAGGTTTTCTAAAGAGGAGAAAATCGTATTGGTTCCCGGGGGAAGAATGGACGTATATTTGAGGTGCGATGCGGGTGGCGGCGAGGTGTGGGATGTAACGAGCAATGCCATGAACAACGAGGATAAAAAACTCTTAGGTTCCAAGAGCGACGTTGCAAAAGGAGTGCTGTTTAGGATTGGTGTTCTTGGTCATGATGGCACTTCCGAGGATGTTACTTCACCTCTTGAGACAACCATTGACGGGTGGGCACCGCCTCCATACTCTTATGACATCACGGCGGCTTTGTCAGAGGAAAACCCACCAGGAGAACCCCACGCATTTTCTTTCAAGTTTACTACGTCCAAGAAAGTCACCACAGCCGAAGGGGATACTTACACAATTTATGGGGTCAATGGTCAACCAATGCAGGAGGCGAGTAGGCTCAATGTCGTGATGGGAAAGAGGGAAAGGTGGACAATATCAAGTCAAACACCCGAGACCGAGCACCCCTTTCACATGCACACAAACCACTTCAAAGTAACCTCAATCTCTCCCGGTCCCCTCACCCCTCCTGACCACCCTCATCTCAGTGACATAAATTCACCTCTGGGGCAGTATCGAGACAACCTTTTAATTCCTCAGAATTCTTCCGTCGTCATCGAGTTCGTACCTTTGCATTACGAAGGCCCAACGCTTGTCCACTGCCATATCTTCTCGCACAGCGACACCGGGATGGGATTCCGTTTTGATATAGTTGGGAGCGAAGGTGGCGAAGGTGGCGAAGGTGGCGAAGGTGGCGAAGGTGGCGAAGGTGGCGAAGGTGGGGGAGCCAGCGATAGTCTGTCATTGGAGAGCAGTTTCGAGGAGGTCGAAAATAGTGAGAAATTTGTTGGAGACGACCTCGACGAGCATGGGTGTCTGATATCCGCCGGTTTCACTTACTGTGAGCCCCTAGATTTATGCGTAAGGTTGTGGAAAACGGAGTGCCCTTACAACAAAGCAGATTTTGAATCGGCGGCTCCCTCAGTAGGCAATGATAGAGATGCGCATGGTTGCATAGGGAGCGCTGGATATGTTTGGTGCGAGAAATTGAAGAAATGTGTGCGCCCATGGGAAGAAGAATGCCCTGGACGGCGGCGACGATTATTTGGGGGCGAACGAGACGAACATGGTTGCATAGGAAGCGCTGGATATGTTTGGTGCGAGAAATTGAAGAAATGTGTGCGCCCCTGGATAACACCTTGCGTTTGAAAGGTGTCGTGTGTCTACAAAGGGGGGGGTTTTCTACACTATCAGGTTACATTTTGTATACGAAAACCGTCAACCGAGGCACGGACGGTCGTTCCATCTCTTAGCCAGACGTGCACACGAGCGAGACGAACAGACGTGCACACTCGCAACCCCTTAAAACCGTCAACCGAAGCTACATTTTGTATACGAAAACCTCCACACCCATCACGCTGTCGCAAGATTCCATCTTCGTTTTCTTCCATTCTTCCACCTCATAGCCAAACGTGCACACTCGCAACCCCTTAAATCCGTCAACCTCGGGAACCAAGTCTTTGAGTCCACTCTCAACAAAGTAGCAGCTCAAGTGGCTTACTTGGTGCTGAATGATAACATCTCTCAAAAAACCATTCCGAAAGTCTCCCCGTATCACCGACATTTTCCCCTCGGATATTTTACCACTGTATATCGATTTTGTCGACTCGACAAGTGACTCGTCAATCTCCATAGCAATCGTCTTGTCCACCGAGAAGGGGGGGAGAAGAGCAGCTTCGCAAACACGACCGTCACCGCTGCCAACGTCGACATGGATCCTTTGATTTGCGGTGGATCGTGGTGGTACTCCTTGGTCAGAAAATAAGAGTGACAATCCAAGTTGAATTACTGGGGGAGCGCTCGGCACGTAGGGAGATGATGGCGTTTTCTTCAGATATTCTTTAAACGACAGGTCCGACGAAGGCCCAGGGGTTCTATCTCTCCTACGATCGGGACAGTCTTCCGATGACTGTCGTCGTCGTCGTCGAGTTCGTTTCGTCATCTCTGTCGTTGTGGAAAAATAAAATTGGGAGTAGTTGTTATACACACCACCAACGGGAAAAATTCCACGCCTGGCAACAACAAAACGAGACAGAGAAAACATTTGCCACCATCCAAATTCATTCATTTTAACTTTTTTTTCTTTTTTTCAATTACCTTGGTAATTAATTGTCAAAAGGTCCGCGAAAAAAAGAGACGACGCGACGCGTTTCTGATGTACACACAACGACAATAGAGAACAATATTTGATTGGGACCCCACACCTTCGTCTTCGTCATCTCAAAGTCAATCCTCACCTTCCCACAACAATGCCCTCCAAAAACCCCTGGACCCTGAAACAGCCCACCCCCCAAAGCACCCCCCTCCCCCGGCACCTCACCCTGACCGACCTAATATCAATCGGAGTCGGCGGCACTGTCGGCTCAGGTATCTTTGTCCTCTGCGGCCTAATAGCCTCCACCCACTCCGGTCCCGCGACCTGCATATCCTGGCTCCTGGCGGGAGTAGCCGGCTCCCTGTCCGGACTGTGCTACGCGGAGCTCTCGGCCAGGATGCCGTCGTCCGGATCCGCTTACGTTTACGTTTACGCCACCGTGGGGGAGCTACCGGCACTGGTCGCCGGGGGTTGCGTTACGTTGGAATACATGGTGGCGGGTGCGGCGGTGGCGAGGAGCTGGGGGGACAAGGTCGTCGAGTGGCTCCAGATTGAGCTCGGGTGGGAAAGTGCGAATGTAATTTTTTTACCGGGGTGGAACTTCAATCCCCTGGCTGCCGTCATATCGATAACGGCGACAGTTTTACTGAGCAACGGCGTGCAAGAATCCAAGCGTGTTACAAATTTATTCACCTTCCTCAAAGTCGGACTGGTTATTTTCATGACGATCGGGGGATTTTTCTACTACAAAAGTTCGAATTTATCGCCGTTTGTGCCCCCCGAGTTTGGCGTCAGCGGGGTTCTCCGGGGGGCGACCAGCAGCTTCTTCGGGTATTTGGGGTACGACGAGATATGCTGCGTCGCGGGGGAGGCGGTCGACCCGCACAAGAACTTGCCCAAGGCCGTTCTCATCACTTTGGCTACTGTGACGACGTTGTACATTTTCGCCGCCTTGTCATTGACGGGGATGCAGGTGAGTGAGTTGAGTTCGCAAAAATTGAGCAAACACTAGCGCCAAACTCGGGGGGCACAAACGGCGATAAATTCGAACTTTTGTAGTAGAAAAATCGATCCCCCGATCGTCATGAAAATAACCAGTCCTATCCCATCGCGTTGAATATTCTTCTAACCGAACCGATTCTACGTTGATGTTGATGTTGATGTTGATGTTGATGTTGATGTTGATGTCGATAAAAATACATTCTCCCTTCCCCCATTCCCATTCCCATTCCTCAGCACTACCCCTCTATCTCCCCGACCTCCGGCTTCTCCGTGGCCTTCACCTCCAACTCCGCCCCTTGGGCCGCCCAGATCTCCGCCTTCGGCGAGATCCTCACCCTCCCCCTGGTTGTCCTGATCTCCCTCCTCGCCCAGCCGCGCCTCTTCGCGGCGATGTCCGACGACGGCCTTCTACCCCGTGCGCTCGGGGACGTATCGGGGGGGAACCTCAGGAAGGGGATCCTCATCAGCGGTTCCATAATGACAGGCATCGCGAGCTTCACCCCGTTCACCTACTTGAACGACATGATATCCGCGGGCGTCCTGGTGTCCTTCTCCCTGACGTCGTCCTCGCTGCTCCTCGTCCGCCTGTCCTCCCCCGGGGGGGGGGGGCTCCTCAAGACCCTCCTGCTCAAGTTCAACGCGGCGTGCTTCGCCACGTGCGTGCTCGTCACGCACTTCGGGGGCAGCGTTATCGGGGACGTGCTCTCCCTCGGGTGCGGGGGGGGCGTCGCCGTCATCTTCAACAACATCCGCACGTCATGCCCGCCGAAAGTAGACAGAGACGAAGACAACGGACCGGACGATAAGCCGTTCCGCGTACCTCTGGTACCGCTACTCCCGTGCGTCGCCATGTTCGTCAACTGGTACCTCATATCACAGTTGGAGTGGAGCGGGATTATACTGTTGGTGTTGTACATCT